>Ga0081455_10001044_pt1 | contig 34911 bp, 28 predicted proteins | sample TabmetS3T2R1_FD_70207 | JGI IMG/M metagenome (GOLD analysis project Ga0081455, IMG submission 70207) | Tabebuia heterophylla rhizosphere microbial communities from the University of Puerto Rico - S3T2R1 | ecosystem: Host-associated > Plants > Roots > Rhizosphere ...
TGTCAGTCGGCTGATCAATTTTGCCCATGGCTCGGTCTATGTCGTGGGCGCCTATGCCGGCTTCGTCGCGGTGACCCAATTCGGCACGCCTTTGCCGCTCACCATCCTGATCGCGGTCGCGGTCGGCGCACTCCTGGGCCTCGGCATCGAGCGCTTTGGCCTGCGGCCATTGCAAGGCTACGCGCATATCGCGCCGCTGCTGGCCACGATCGGCATCAGCTTCGTGCTCGACCAGATCGTGCAGCTCACTTTCTCGCCCGATCCGCGCGCACTGCCGAGTGAATTGCTGCAGCAGCGCTTCCAGATCGGCTCTGGCACGATCGGTGCGCTCGATCTCCTGATCGCCGCTATCGGGCTTGCAAGCGCAGGCTTACTCTATGCGTTCCTTCGCTTCACCAAGCTCGGCTGGGCGGTGCGCGCTACGGCTCAGGATCGCGACGCGGCGCAGCAGATGGGCGTCAATGTCGATGCCATCAACCGTACCGTCTTCGCTATCGCCTCCGGCCTCGGCGCACTGAGCGGTCTGATGGTCGGCATGTACTACAACTACATCGACCCCGCGATGAGCTTCCAGGCGACCTTGAAAGGCGTCGTTGCCCAGGTCGTAGGCGGAGTCGGCAACGTGCCGGGCGCCATTGCCGGCAGCCTGTTGCTAGGTCTGGTCGAGAGCTATGGCATCGCGCTGTTCGGCACCAGCTATCGCAACCTCTTTGCCTTCATCCTGCTGGTCGCCGTGCTCGTGCTGCGCCCCAATGGCCTGTTCGCATCACGTCGGCAGACGCCGCCCGAGCCGATGACCGGGACTTTCATCGCGCCCAGCAAGCCATTGCACATCCCTTACGGCGCCCTGGTCGCGCTCGCGCTGGCCGCGGCGCTGCTGCCGGTCATCCTGCCCAACCCGTACGTCCTGCAGACGCTCACCAACGCCTGGCTCTACGGCCTTCTCGGTCTCAGCCTCACTCTGATCGCAGGCACGGTAGGTCTCATCTCGCTGGGACACGCCGCCCTGCTCGCCATCGGCGGCTATGCCTCCGCGCTGCTGTCGATCAATCTCGGCGTGCCGGTGGGCGTTTCCATTCTGTCCGCCGGCCTGATCGCGGCCGTAATCGGCACCGCTCTCGTCTTTCCCTCGTTCCGCCTGCGCGGACATTATCTCTCCATCGCCACGCTCGCGATCGGCGAAATCGTATCGCTCGTGATCCTGAACTGGGAGAGTCTTACGCGCGGGCCGATCGGCATCTCCGGCATCCCGCCGCTCTCGATCTTCGGCATCGAACTCGACACCGATCGATCGATCTACTGGTTCGCACTCGCCATCCTGGTCGTGCTGGCGGCGCTGCAATTCCGGCTGCTGGGCTCGCATCTCGGCCGAGTCCTGCGTGCAGTTCGTGATGACGATATCGCGGCGCGGTCCTACGGCATCGGCCTCGACCGCTACAAGGCGCTGGCCTTCGCCGTCGGCAGCTTCGCCGCCGGCATCAGCGGCGGCGTCACCTCGCACCTCTATTCGTATATCAACCACGAGACGTTCAACAGCCAGCTCTCGATCCTGGCGCTCACCATCGTCATCCTGGGCGGCATGGGCAATGTGACGGGCGCGATCCTGGGCTCGGTTCTGCTGGTCGGCTTGCCGGAGGTCTTTCGTGTCGCCGCGGAATATCGCGTGCTGATCTACGGGCTGGTGCTGTTGTTCCTGATCCGCTTCCGCCCGCAAGGGCTCCTGGGTACGGTATGAGCAGCGTTTCCTCCGCACCCCTGCTCGAGGTCCGAGGCCTGACCCGTCGCTTCGGCGGCCTCACCGCCGTTGCCGGCGTCGATCTTGACCTCGCCGACGGCGAGTTTTTAAGCATCATCGGCCCGAACGGCGCCGGCAAGACGACGCTCTTCAACCTCGTGACCGGCCTCGACGATCCGGATGCCGGTACCGTGCGCTTTGCCGGCCGCGATATCACGCCCTTCTCGCCCGAGCGGCTGGCCGCGCTTGGCATCGCCCGCACCTTCCAGCACGGCCGCGTCTTCGCCAATTTAAGCGTGATGGACAATGTGCTGGTCGGCGCGCATGTGCGCTTCAAGGCGGTGCGTCCGGCCTGGCCCTTCCCGCTCAACCTGCTTTCACCTTTCGCCGAACTCGCGCTTGCCCTGATCCGACCGCGGTCGGTGGCCGCCGAGGAAAAGCGCATGCGCGAGGAAGCCATCAAGATCCTCTCTCGCTTCGGCGAGCGCCTGCTGCCGCGCCTGGATCATCCGGCCTACAGCCTCTCCTACGCCAACCGGCGCCGGGTCGAGATCGGCCGCGCACTGGCATTGGGACCGCGACTGCTGCTGCTCGATGAGCCGACCGCTGGCATGAACCAAACCGAGACGGCGGAGATGCAGGCGCTGATCGGCGATCTCAAGCGCTCCGGCCTTTCGATCCTGCTGATCGAGCACAAGCTCGACATGGTGATGCAGCTTTCCGACCGCGTGGTGGTCATGGACGAGGGTGCGGTGATCGCCAACGGCAAACCGAATGACGTACGCAATGATCCGGCGGTGATCGAGGCCTATCTCGGTCATCGACGTGGCGGCAAAGCCGACGAGCCGTCCTTGCCCCAGGCGGCCGCGGAATGAGCACCGTTGCCACCAAAGCGCCGGCCCCGGTTGAGCCACTGCTGACCCTCGAAGGCGTCAACACCTTCTATGGCTTGGTGCAGGTCCATTTCGACCTGAGCCTTGCCGTCGGCCGCGGCCAGATCGTCTGCCTGTTGGGCGGCAATGCCAGCGGCAAGTCGACGACCATGAAGATCATCCTGGGGCTGGTGAAACCCGCCTCAGGCGTCGTGCGTCTCGGCGATGAGCCCATCACCGGCCTTCGCACGCCACAGATCGTGCGTCGTGGCGTGGGTTCCGTGCCCGAGGCCCGGCGGTTGTTCAGCGAGATGACGGTGCGTGAGAATCTCCTGATGGGTGCCTTCACCCGCAAGGACGAGCGCGCAATCGCTCAGGATCTCGATCGCGCACTTGGACTCTTTCCCAAGCTTGCCGAGCGGCTCGGTCAACGCGCCGGCACTTTGTCGGGCGGCGAGCAGCAGATGGTGGCGATGGCGCGAGCGCTGATGGGCCGGCCGAAGCTGATCTGCATGGACGAGCCGACCATGGGCCTCTCGCCGCTCTGGGTCGATCGAGTGCTCGACCTGATTGCGACGATCAATCGAGACGGCGTCACCGTCTTCATGGTGGAGCAGAACGCGAGCCTCGCACTCGAGATCGCCCACCATGCCTATGTGCTGCAGACCGGCCGCATCGTGCTCGACGGACCAGCCAGCGAGCTGCGGTCCGATCCGCGTATCCGTGACGCCTACCTCGGCGGCCAGGACAAGGCCTGAACGATCTCGCGCCTGTCGGCCTGCCGCGATATCGTCGGGCAAAAGCCGCAGGAGGAGAGGTAGATGGCCGAGCGTATTCGTCGTGTCGTCACAGGACACGACAAGGACGGTAGATCGACCTTTATCATGGATGGCAATGCGCCGAACGTCCTGGAGATGAAGTCGATGCCCGGCGTGGCTTTGACGGATCTGTGGCGCACGACGACGTCGCCTGCGTCCAATACCGGCAATCGAGACGCGGCATCCGGCAAGATCAAGCTCGAACCACCACACGAGGGGACGATCCTTCGGATTGTCGAGTTCCCTCCCGATTCAGCCTGGCGGGACACCGCCGACGCGAAGAAAGCTTTCGCGTCCATCGGCGCCGGCGGCGCGCCCGACCACGCCTCCGGCGATGCGATGATGCACTGTACCGCCACGGTCGATTACATCATCGTCCTGAAAGGCGAGATCTACGCCGTCATGGACAAGGGAGAAAAGCTCCTGAAGCAGGGCGACATCCTTATCCAGCGCGGCACCAATCACTCGTGGAGTGTACGCACCAAGGAGCCCTGCATCATCGCGGCGGTCCTGGTTGGCGCCAGGCCAGCCGGCAGACTGACGCGACGGCCCAGACGCAAACCATTGGCGCGGCACCGGCCGTCTCGCAAGGCCGGGCGCTGAACGTCCGGCCTTCGCCATTCAAAGTCCGAGGTCGTTACCCGCCGTAAAAGACGTTGTCGCCCAGATCCTTCATCTCGAGGATCGCCGCATCGGGCCGGCCCGTCGGCGGCTTCTGCAGATGCGCCTCGACAACCTCGGCGACGACGATGTGGTGGTCACCCTGCTCGACGATGCTGGCGACCCGGCATTCGACCGCGCCCGGCGCATCGACGAGGATCGGGGCGCCAGTCGTGCCGGTGCGATAAGCCTGGCCGCTGATCTTGCCGTCGGCAACGTTGGCTGGCTTGAAGAAGGTGAACGCAAGACCCTTCTGGTCCTTGCCTAGCATGTTCAGCGCAAAGGTCTTGGCCGACTTCACGATCTGATAGGCGCCTGAGTCCGTTTTGACTCCGACCACGACCAGCGGAGGGGCGAAGGCCGTCTGCGTCACCCAGTTCACCGTCGCCGCCGCGATCTTGTCCTTCCCGTCGGCTGCCGTCAGGACATAGATCCCATAAGGGATCATGCGCAGGACCGTTTTCTTCGCGTCGGTATTCATTCTTTCCTCCGTGCTTCAGGACATCTTCGACGAGGTTAGACGCTGGCCGGATCGAGGGCCAGCGAGCCGACCGCAGAGCGATTGACGACGATGGACCGGCGAGACAGGCTGCACGGTCGAACGCCTCTCGGAGAGCGCCCCATGGCGGAAATCCTGGCTCTTGGACTGTCGCATTACCCGCCGCTCGCCGGGCCGGACGAACGCATGTCATGGATCCTGAAGCGCATGCTGCAAAACCCGCAGCTACCGGAGAAGCTGCGTACACCAGCGGGCTGGCCCGATCCCATGCGCGCCGAATGGGGCAATGACGAAGGCAAGAGCTCGGCCATACGACACCGCGCGACGCTGGTCGACTGGATGCGCAAGACACGCGCTGCGCTCGACGCCTTCGCTCCCGACTTCGTGCTGATCTGGGGCGACGACCAGTATGAGAACTTCCGCGAAGACATCGTGCCGCCCTACTGCATCAGCGCCTACGATCGTTTCCGCTTCGGCTCGCCACCCAACAACGTCTGGGGCGAAACCGGCAAGACCTTCGATCTACCTGGCCATCCCGTTGCCGCCAAGATGCTGACAAGCCGGCTTATAGAAGAGGGCTTCGATACCGCTTATGCCTACAAGGCACTGCACCATCCACTGGGCCACGCTTTCACCAACGCCATTCTGTACCTCGACTACGACCGCAAGGGTTTCGACTTCCCGATCATTCCGTTTGCGCTGAACTGTTACGGCCGGCGCGTGATCGCCCAACGTGGCGGCATCCCGACGTTCGACAGGATCGTGACCGATGCGGAGCTCGATCCACCGGCGCCGACGCCGCGGCGATTGTTCGATCTTGGTGCCGCGACCGCACGCATTCTCGCGCAGTCACCGTACCGGGTGGCCTTGCTCGCCTCGTCCGGCTGGTCGCATGCCTTCCTGACCGCCAAGAACCAGTTCCTCTATCCCGACACGCCGGCCGACCGCCACCTCTACGATGCGCTTTGCGAGGGCGACTGGGAGACCTGGCGCAACTATCCGGCTGCTGCGATCGAGGACAGCGGGCAGCAGGAGGTGCTGAACTGGATGTGCCTCGCTGGCGCCTTGAGCGAACTCGACCGGCGTGCGACGGAAACCGGCTTCGTCGACACCTGGATCTTCAACTCCTCCAAGGTGTTCCTGGTCGCGCCGCCTTAGGCTCGACCGAGGAAGCGCTTCGCCGCGCCTGACCACAGGCTTGCCCCGTCTGTGACGAGGTCGGCGACGCTCGCGATGAAGGCCGCAGGATCGCGTTGTTCGACCTGATAGGGATAGTCGGTGCCGGCGAAGATCTGTCCGGGGGCCAGGTGATTGGCGAGATGCGCCAGGTACTGGGCGTCGTAGACCAGGCTGTCGTAGAAGAAGCGCGCGGCGTAGCTCTTGGGCGGGTTCGGCAGCTTGCCATCGAAGCCTTTCGTCCTGTGCCAGCCATGCTCCATGCGATGAAGGATCGGCCCCAACGCGCCGCCGCCGTGGCTGAAACCGATCCGCAGGCGCGGAAAACGTTCCGGCACACCCGCCCCGATCAAGTGCGCCGCACACAAGGCGGTATCCGCAGGAAAGCCCGCGAACGAGATGAGGTTGGGGGTAGAGGCCAAATGCGGCGTCACCAGTGGATGCAGGGCGTGCACGAACACGGCGAGGCCGAGCTCCTCCGCCGCGGCGAAGAACGGATCGAAGCGGCGGTCGCCGAGATACTGGCCGTTGATGTTGCTGCCAACCTCGACGCCGCTCAGGCCGAACTTGTCTCTAACCAGGCGCAGCTCCTCGGCGGCGCGCACGGGATCCTGCAGCGGCACGCTTCCGAGGCCGAAGAAGCGGTCAGGCCGCTCGGCCACCATGGTTGCGATCGCGCCATTGATGTAGCGGCCAAGCTCAACCGCGGGGCCGAGCTCGATCCAATAGGAAAGAAGCTCGGGCATCGGCGACAGCACCTGGGCCGCTACGCGATCGCGATCCATGTCGGACACGCGCCGGCGCACGTCCCATGAACGCTCGTCGATCTGGCGAAAGGGCTTGGCGCCCATAAGGACCGTCGCCCGGGTTTCGCTCTGGCATTGCACGCACGGCCATTTGTCGACACTGCCCGCCGGATTGGCGGGTAATTCACGTGGCACGATGTGGGAATGCACATCGATCAATCCCTGCTCGGTCAAGTCGCCTCTCCTGAGGGCATAAAGACGCTGCTCCTCAGGGATTACCCCCCAAGAAGAGGCCCCTCGCCCATTTTCGAACGCAAGGCCGTAACAGACATCAGCCTAACATGCTCTAGGGGTTCACGTCCGATAGGGCGAGATGTGGAAATGAAGATGCGTACCGGCGACTGGGTAGAGGTGCGGAGCAAGGAAGAAATCCTCGGCACCCTCGACCGGAGCGGACGATTGGACGGCCTTCCTTTCATGCCGCAGATGTTCAAGCACTGCGGCCAGCGGTTTCGCGTTCAGAACAGCGCCTACAAATCTTGCGACACAGTGAGCGGGGATTATGCCGGGCTGCGTTTGCCGGACGCCGTGTACCTTGACATTCGGTGCGACGGGCAGGCCTACGGCGGGTGCCAGGCCGGCTGCCTGATCGTCTGGAAGAATGCCTGGTTGAAACCGGCTGATGGTCCAGCCGAAGCGCCGTTTGCGCCTCCCTCCCATGGCCCGCATTCCTGCACCGACGCTGATGTCCATGCCGCGACACAGCGCAAGGAAGCGGACGGCGAGATAAGATATTCCTGCCAGGCGACCGAGTTGCTGAACTACACGACGCCGATGAAATGGTGGGACGCTCGCCAATATGTCGAGGCTTATACGTCGGGCAACAGAACGCTTCCGCAGATTGGTCGCGGTCTCTGGTACCTCTTCTACTACTACGGGACGCTGGCATTCAGCGATCGATGGGGACGCCCAGGCCGCTGGCTCTACGACCGCTTCCAGGCCGTTACCGGCGGCATCCCATTTCCCCGCCGGAAAGGAAAGATTCCGGCTGGACACCTCACGCCGCGACGGGATCTGGGTCTTCAGCCCGGCGATTTCGTGCGTGTCAAAAGCTACGACGAAATCCTCGCCACTTTGGATACGCGGCTTTCCAACAGAGGCATGACCTTCGACGCCGAGCTTGTGCCTTACTGCGGCAAGGTGTTCCGCGTCGCCGCCTCGGTGGAACGTTTCGTTGACGAGAAGACCGGGCGTATGCGCCGGATGAAGACGCCCGCTGTTATCCTGGACGGCGTCGTTTGCAACGCACTCTACAGTGGGCGGCGAATCTTCTGCCCGCGCGCGATCTTTCTGTGGTGGCGCGAGATTTGGCTTGAACGCATCTCGACCGATGATGCTCCTCGGGAGCTTTTTCACCTCCAACCTGGCGCCTGCACCACGCCGGAAAAGGCTCCCGTAGCATGACCGTCATCAACTCAGAGATCGGATTCGAAGACCTTGCTCCACCACCGTCGATGGACGTGCTCGGCACGCGCGTAGCCTGCGCCACCTACGACAGTGCCTTCGAAAACGTGAAGACACTCGCGAAGAAAAGCCGGCCCACCGCTGTTTGCCCCGCCAACACCCATATCATTGCCGAAGCGCGGCACAATCCTGCCTTCGGCGAGGTCATCGCCAAGTTCGATATGGTCTTGCCCGATGGCATGCCGATCGTATGGGCCCTGAATGCGCTCGGCGCCGGTCTCGCCGACCGCGTTTATGGCCCCTACTTGATGCAGCACGTCATCAGGAATACCCCGCGGCCCTGGCGCCATTTCCTGTTCGGCGATACCGAGGAATGCCTGGTCGCCCTGCAACAGGTCCTGCGACGACTGCAGCCGGATATCGATATCGTGGGCAGCGTCAGCCCGCCTTTTCGCGCCTGGAGCGAAGCGGATGAGAAAGGCTTCGCCGAGACCATCAACGCCGCCCGGCCCGACTTTGTATGGGTGGCTTTGCCGGGCGTACGCATGGAGCAGTGGATCATCAGCAACCAGGCTCGATACAAAGGCGGCGTTTTCCTCGCTGTGGGCGATGCCTTCACGCTGCTGAGCGGGCGCCGGAAATTCGCGCCGAGATGGATGCAGCGGTTTGGGCTTACCTGGTTCTATCGGCTTTGTTCGGACCCGCGTCGCCTGGGGCCGCGCTACCTCCGATACAATTCGCTATTCGCACTCTACGCCATCCCCGCTATGCTGAAGGATGTGCTGAGCTGGAAGCGGTCCTGACCTGCCGTCAGAACAGGACGAGCTGGCCGTTCTTCTCGAGGCCTTTTCGCCGGAACCCGTCCCAGTCGGTGACGTCTCGACCCCAGACGAAGCGTGCCGGCCTGCTGCCGCGCGGTGCGCGATAGATGTTGCCGTCAAACAGGTTATTGCCCTGCGTGATAATGGCGAAATTTTCATCGTTAGGCAGCGTATCCGAGACGCCGCCGGCGCATGGAGCACCTTCGAAAGTGATCTCGTTGCCCCGGACCGTGTTGTTGCGGGTCTTGTATTCCTTGCCGTCATCTGACCGGCGCCCCTGGTCGATCAGCACGATGCCGCAGCCGCCGGCAGCCACGGTCACTTTGTTGCCAACCACTTCGACATCCTGAGACGCCGCGACATCGATATCGGCGCCCCAGAACCAGGTCCTCTTCGAACTTCCATTGTGTCGAACCACGTTGTTGCGAATGACGGCGCGGAACGAAATCTCGTGATGGATGCCCATGTACCGGTTGTTCTCGATAAGATTGTCCTCGTAGACCACGTTACGGCAATCGATGTCGCACCAAAGGCCGGGGCCGTTATTGTCGTAAACATGATTGCCGCGGAACGTGATGCCATCGCCTTCGGCGAGCTTGACGCCGCCAGCCTCCCAATCCGGCTCGAAGCCAGAGGTGTTGTTGGACCAAACACGGTTCTGCTCGACAATCATGTTGTTGCCGTTGCCACCAACCCCCATCTGGCCGTTGTGATGGACGTCGCAATTGCGCAGACGGCTGCCAGTTCCCACGCTGACGCCGGTAGCGCTGTTCAGGCGCACCTCGCAATTTTCGATCCGCCACCCGGTGCCGTCACGCGCGTCGACGGCCCCATCTTGCGCTGCATTGCCATACTTCTCGACAATGAGGTTATCGACCAGGACATCCGCCGCGGCACCCTTGAAGGCGAATGATGCCATCGTCGCTTCGACAACGTGCCCCTTCGGATCGTCAGCGAGGTAGATCTTTCCACCATTGTAGTCGATGTAGAACTGGCCTCGCTCCACAGCTCGCCGACTCTTCGTCTTGAGAAGAGGTCGATCGTCGATGAACAGCGTCTGAGGCCAATCACAGGTCGGCGCACTGGGCAAGCATTCGCCATGCTGCCGCCCGGGTTGGAAAGGATTGGCGGCCACCCAATAGCGACCTTCGCGGCGGAAACCGGCCACCAGGCTGCTGCCGTTCAGCACGGCGTGGCCTTCACCAATGAACTGCTGCCTCGCTTGCGGGCGAATCCCTTGAACTCGGTGGATTCCATTCTTTAGGCAGAACACGGCACCGTCGCCAGCGCGGTCGACCGCCGCTTGAATCGAAGCACCAGGCTCGATTGCAATCGCTCCGGCTGGACAGGGCTTCTCGGTGGTTCGTGCCAACGCCGTTCCGCCGACGAGCGTCAGAGCAAAAGCCATCGACACTCCGGTCAAGGTCAGGCGCACTACCTTCATCCGCCCGGATCTCCCTCTTCTGAGTCGACCTGTTCCGAGGCGATCTGGGAGCGATAGACCATCACAGATCCGATACCAAAGCCGAACAGACACCAGAACCAGATGCCCTGCATGGGACCTTCGAGGACGACGTCAACCGACGCGTTGATAACGACCGCCGCCGCATAGCAGCTGATGAAGAGAAAGAGCCCAGTCCACTGCTCCTGCCCTCGGGATCGCGCGGAGAACATCGCCCCCAACATCATGACGCCCCAGGAGATGAGCAACGCCAGCCACAGGATGAAACCTGGCATGCCCGCCCGGGCCAAGATATTCATGTGTGCGCTATGTGGGCTGCGCGAGAGCGGTATCGGGCGCGGATTGCTGGGATCCGGCGGCGTCTCGAAGCCGTCAGCTGTCGCCAGATCCAGGCCGAAACCTCGTCCTGTCCAGAAATTGGAACCCTCGACCGCTTTCTCCCTGATGACGTGCCACCAATCGATCCGCCATTGCTTGGTACCTTCGGATTGCTCGCCGCCTTCGCCGAAGATGCTTTTGATATTGTCGACGATCTGGTGGGCGCTCACCGGTCGCTTGTCCGACTCTTCGGCCTCGTGGAAGTGGGAGTAGCTTGCCTCCACAACATAAGCCACACCGAACAACGCCACGGCCGAGACCGCCGCCACGAGCAAGGCGCGCCATCGACCCAGCATCAGCGTTGCAAGAACGACCGGCACGATGACGGAAAGCATAGCTCCCCGATTGACCGAACCGGCGAGCACGAACAAGGCAAGCCAGGCAACGAGAACGAGCGGCGACGCCCTCCGATAGCCGATCAGAACGAAAACAGCGGCGCCCGTGAGATGCATCCCAACCGCGCTCCCCTGGACGTCAAGAATCGGGATGTTGGGACCGAAGATCGGAATGTTGTCCTGCCAAAACCTGGTCACAACGTATCCCACGAGCATCACGGGCAGCATTGTCACGAAAAAGCTGTAGTAGCGCAGCGCAGTATCGATGCGACGCTCATCCTCGAGCACGAGCGCGATGACGATAAAAGCAAAGATGCCATAAAGGACAATGACGCTGTCACGCAGGGCGTCGAACCCGTAGACGTCCACATAAGGGATCGTGCGCAGAACAACCCAGATCATCAGGGTCGCGAGCAAAACGCCGGGCAGGGTCGCCACCGAGGCGACACAGGCGCCCGATCGTGCAAAGGCCAGGATGCCGAGAAGGCAGGCAATCTCGCCTACATAGAGGGGCGGGAACCCGATGTACGCGAAGCCCTTGCCCATCAGCGCATAACCCAGCAGCACGATCGCAAGCAGCCCGAGATAACGATCACCGGCGGTTGGTACTTGTCGCGACTCGTATCTGATGGTTTCAGACACGACTATCTCCGGTTTCGGCAGAGCTGGCGTCCGCGGTCTGTTTCCACGATCGGTCATGGCCGATCTGCCAGATCATCGAGGCTACAGCGATCACGAGACGCACAAGATTGGTAGCCAGCAATGCAAGGCAGGCGCCAAGCAAACCGAGCGGCTGAATGAGCATCAATGCCAACGTCAGCGCCACTACCAGCGCGATGATATTCACCAGAAAGACAAGCCTGCCCGATTGCACGCCGAGCAACGTTTTGTTGATCATCTCGGCGACGTAGTCGAGAACGCCGGCGACCATGAGCAGCTGAAGACAGAAGGCAGCAGCCACATAGGGCGACGCGGGTCCATAGGCCGCCTGCATAAGCGGATTGGGCAGCAGAACGCCGGCAAAGCATATGACCAGGATCGGCGCCAGGCCGAAGAGGACGTAGCCATAGACCGTCCGCATCGCTGCGCGCATGCCGCCGGTTCGATGGGCGTGCGCGGCAATCTGCGGGACCGCATTGCCGATGCCCAGAATGACGGGGTTCATTACGTTGGCGATGTTAAAGCTCGCCTGCAGCGACGCCGTGGCGGCAGTCCCTGTGATCGTCGCCAGGAGCCAGGGGAAGAGCTGCACCCGAAACTGCACGAGCTGATAGGCGGCGAGCGACCACTTGCCAACCGAGAAGTACTCGCGAGGCAATTGCCATAGCTCGGCGCGTTTCGGCCAGGCGATGCGAAGCTTCGCGCCATGCACAAGCGCGCCGACAGCGAAAGTGGCCGACATGATGTAGAGCGTGGACGAAAGCGTGACCGGGACAACCTTCAGCATGGCGGCGACCATCAGCGCCTGGCCGATATAGGCAACGGCATCGCCAGCCACTGCCTCGCGATAGCGGAAGTCGGCCAGCAGACAACGCCGTGACGTCTCTTGCGCCTGCCAGCACAAATAGCAGAGGCAGGCCGGTAACAAGAGATTGGCGGCACCTAGCAGCGCGATGCCGATCCCCATGGCGACCATCAGGACGAGACCAAGAGCTGTGGCAAGAAGCGCCGTCGCACCGAGCAGGCGGGCGTGTTCGTCACCCGAGGAGGCAGAAAGCCGGACAGAGAGAGGAAAGGAGATCAGCGACCAGTCGATATTTCGAAGGGTGAAGATAGCCCCGAGAAAGAGGGCGAACCTTCCGTATTCATCCTGGCCGAGTGCTCGGGCAAGCACCACGTTCAACAGGAAATTCCCGCCACTAACGGTGCATTGATCCATGAGCGTCCAGGACGCTTTGTGGGCGACCCGTCTAATACTTCCGACCGTCGCGGCCCGTACATTGAAGAACAGCGCGGTCCTTTGGCCCAGGGCCCGAGAGCTTCGCCTCTCTTCGCCGAACTTGAGGATGCTCATTGTCAAATAGATACCCCGATCGACAGGGGATGCGCGCGGCGCTTTGGATGGCCAGCGCGCTTGAAATGGGGGTAGTCCCAAGGGAGTAGCAGAAGGCAGTCCGGCCGGCCTGGCCACGCGAACCGGTACGAGAGGAGTAGCCTTGGCGGTTCGTTGACTTCACTTGGCCTCACCGACACGCTTTTGGACACCGGCTAGGCTGACACGTGAACACGTGAGTAGGACGACGGCGGAGTGAAAAGAAGGAATGGCTAACCTCCGATCGATAACATCGCCAGGCGTGCAGATGGAACGGTGGATCATCGACAATCAGAACTGGAAGGCTTCTCGTGTGCGGTATCGCAGGCTTCCTTGACCCCGGCCGCAATCGCGGGCCCGAATCGCTACGTCGTCATGTCATCGCCATGACGAACTCCCTTGCACATCGGGGGCCCGACGACGAGGGCGCCTGGGTCGATCCGGCCGCAGGGGTCGGGCTCGGAAGCCGACGGCTGGCGATCATCGATTTGTCGCCCGAGGGCCATCAGCCGATGCACTCCGCATCAGGCCGGTACGTGATTGCCTACAACGGTGAGATTTACAACTCGGCGGCAATCGCCCGCACACTCGAGGCGGCAGGTCTAGCGCCCCGTTGGCGTGGCCATTCGGACACCGAGGTGATGTTGGCCGCCATCGAAGCCTGGGGCCTCGACCGGGCGCTCGAGTCGTTTAACGGCATGTTTGCGTTCGCACTTTGGGATGTTCGCGAGCGGACACTGTGCCTGGTGCGAGATCGGCTCGGCGTAAAGCCGCTCTACTACGGTCGCCTCAACGGCGCACTCGTGTTCGGGTCGGAATTGGAGGCAATCTCGGTCCATCCAGATGTGGCACTGACAATCAACCACGACTGGCTGGATCGATACTTGCGCGAGATACACCAGGAGTCCGAAGACACGATCTATCGCGGCATTCGCAACCTTCGTCCGGGTACGTATGCAACGTTCGACCAGGGTCTGCAGGTACATGAGCGCGTATACTGGTCGGCGACCGACAAGGCCGAACTCGGACTTCGCAATCGGTTCTCGGGAAGCGAGACGGAAGCGGTCGAGAAGCTGGATAGCCTGCTGAGGGACGCGGTCCGTTTGCGCACGGTCAGCGATGTTCCACTGGGGGTCCTATTATCGGGCGGAATCGATTCTTCGACGGTACTCGCTCTTTTGCAGCAGCAGAGCTCGCAGAAGGTCCGAAGCTTCTCGATCGGCTTCCCTGATTCCGGCCTCGACGAGGCGCCTGCTGCGCGAAAGATTGCCGCTCATATCGGCTCGGAACACACCGAGCTCTACATGGCGCCGGACGACATCATTAAACTGATCCCTTCACTCACCCGGCTGTCCGACCAACCGCAATCCGATCCGTCCTACGTGTCCAACCATGTAGCTTATCGACTCTCCGGAGAGCACGTGACCGTCACACTGGCCGGTGACGGCGGTGACGAGCTGTTCGCGGGCTACCATCGCCACCGATGGCTGCCGAGGGTGTACCGTCAGCTCGGTTGGCTACCGGCCGGGCTCCGCAAGCAAGGAGCGCAAGCGTTGACGGCGATTCCGCCGGCGACGTGGGACAAGATCTTCGGCATCATCGAACCTGCGATTCCATCGCGACTGCGGGAACGAACGCCCGGTGCCAAGCTTCATCGATTGGCGCGCTGGATGGCCTCCAGCTCAAAGGAAGAGATGTACCGCATACTGTCGACCCGGTGGGACCCCAATGACCGGCTCGTCGTCGGTCACAATCCTGATCAATCGCCAACTGATTTTTCATTCGTTTCGTTGAACGGCAATTTTGATCTCCTGGAGCAGATGCTGGCCCATGAACTCGTCACGACGTTTGTAGACACGCAGCTCAAGAAGGTTGATCGCGCGAGCATGGCCGTGAGCGTAGAGGCACGCACCCCGTTCATGGACTATCGCGTCGTCGAATTCGCCTTCACCTTGCCATCGGACCTTAAGGTACGCGGCGAGACCGGGAAGTACATTCTTCGCCAGGTTCTCCACCGACACGTTCCTGAAGCATTGTATCAGCGACCCAAGATGGGATTCCATCTGCCGCTGAGCACGTGGCTAAGGGGCCCCTTGCGGGAGTGGGCCGAGGACCTTTTGGACGCAAGCAGTATCCGCCAGGAGGGCCTGCTGGATCCGAATCCGATCCGGGTGAAGTGGCATGAACACCTGACAGGCCAGCGGGATCGCGTCGACCATCTTTGGCCAGTGCTCATGCTCAGGTCGTGGCTGAAGCATCATCGTCCCAGCGTGTCCACCGCGCTCGAACAGCGGAGGCCTCTGGGTGTTCACTGACGCAAGATCCCTCCCCGCGGGCTCGACCCTGCAGGCCGACATCTGCATCGTCGGCGCTGGGGTCGCTGGAATCTCGATCGCACGGGAGTTCATTGATCGGCCCGAAAAGGTCGTGCTTCTCGAAGGAGGTGGCCTCGAGTTCACGAAGTCCCTTCGCAACTTGCCGACCGTGCTGCGACGACATTTCCTCGGTGAGCAAGCGCTGACCCGCGGCCGCAATGCCGGCGAACCCTACTATCCACTTCGATTCACAAGGGTGCGCGCATTCGGCGGCTCATCGCGGGCGTGGCATGAACGTCGCGGCGTTCATGCGCGGCCGCTTGATGTGGTCGACTTCGAGACACGAGACGGCTTGCCCGAGCATGGCTGGCCCATCGAAAGGGCGCAACTCATCCCCTACTATGAACGAGCCCAGGCGGTATGCGGGCTGGGTCCGTTCGCTTACGACGTAAAGGCATGGGAAACTCAAGGTTACGGCGCTCCGTTGCCTTTGAATCCCGAGCTTGTCGAGTCCGTGATCTTCAAGTTTGGCAGGCGCAGCAAATTCGACCGATACGAGGACGATTTCGCTCGCGCCGGAAACGTCAACCTCGTGCTTCACGCCACTGCCGTGAATCTTGCCGACGAGGGCGGACGCGTGCAGCGGATTGACTGCGGAACGCTGACTGGCAACCGCTTCCAAGTTCAGGCACGGACCTTCGTCGTAGCTGCAGGAGCAATCGAGACAGCTCGGCTACTACTGGCCTCGAGAGATAACCAGTCCGCGGGTATCGGCAACAACCGAGATCTCGTGGGCCGATGCTTCATGGAACATCCGGATGCCGCAGTCGGATATCTGATTCCCCATCCGGAACTCGATAGAGGCGCGTTCAGGCTGTACCAGCATCAGCCCGCCGGCGAGAACCTGACCGTTGAAGCCATGTTCAAGCTGAGTGACGCGACCTTGAGAAAGGAGCGGCTGCTCAACTCCGTATTGCGCCTACAACCCACCTATCATTCCGGCATGACAGCAGCCGTGCAGTCTGCACGGGTCATCCGGAGATCGGTACATTTCGGGATTCCGACACCGGGGCTGGCCAAGCATGCGCTGCGGAGTGTTCTGGGCGCCCCGCAAATCGTCCGCCACTACGCCAAGTGGCGCTCCGGCCGTCCAACTGAGGTTTTTGGTATCGACGTGATGGCCGAACAGACGCCATCAACGTCCTCTCGGGTGAGACTTGCCCGACGCCGAGATCGACTGGGTGTCCCAACGACCATCCTCGATTGGCAACTAACCAACCTGGACTGGGACTCTATCCGGCGGACCGTGGAGATCTTCGGCCATGCTGTACGCGAAGCCGGCGTGGGGACCGTGATTTCAACGCTTGAAGGCAAGGACTATCCGCCGGCAGTCTACGGCAACTGGCACCATCTCGGCACGACGCGCATGCATTGCGATCCTGCTCATGGAGTCGTGGACGAGAATTGCCGTGTGCATGAGATGACCAACCTCTACATTGCTGGAGGATCGGTCTTTCCCACCGGCGGCTACGCCAACCCGTCGCTAACCATCGTGGCGCTCTCGCTGCGGCTTGCCGATCACCTTAAGTCGACATCGAACCGCAGACCGATCGTGTCGAATGCCCTCCAGCAGAATGAAGTTGGGTTCGAAGCGCAGGATAAAGGGCTAACGCTAGTCAGGCGTTAATCCAGGAATGGTCCTGTCATTGGGGTCCGATCGTTGAGAACAATGAGCGGCGGTTGGATGGCGCGCGGCCTCTTAAAGAGAGGTACTCCCAATTAGGTAACGGCAATTCCTTGCTGTGATCGACGGCAGGTGACGATCCGAGAGGAGTAGCCTTGGCGGTTCGTTGACTTCACACCACCCCATCGACACGCTGCTGCTTACATCCGGCCAAGCGGGCGCGTGATCGGACGTGAGCAAGATGAAGATGGAGTGGGAAGGGGAATGGCTCACTCACCCAACGGCCACATGACCAAACTATCGATTGGCCTGCCGGTCTACAACGGCGAGAAGCTCTTGCCGCAAGCGCTCGATCATCTCCTTGCGCAGACCTTCCGGGACTTCGAGATCATCATCAGTGACAACGCATCAACCGACCGTACGGCGGAAATCTGTCGTGCGTACGTCGACCGGGATGCGCGCATTCGCTACGTCCGCAGCCAGACCAATCTTGGCGCGATTGCCAACTTCAATCGCACCTTCGAGTTGTCGACCGCCCCTCTTTTCAAATGGGCTGCGCACGACGACCTCCATGACAGCACCTATCTCGAAGAATGCGTGCGGATACTCGACGCTGATCCGACTGTCATCCTGGCCCACAGCGCCACGGCATTGATCGGCGATGACGGCGAAGCCTTCATCTTCGATGCCGACACCGAAACGTATATCGATCCGAAGACAGGCGCCCGACAAAGGCCAGACAGTGCTTCGATCGGCGACAGCCCTGTGGCCGCCGAACGCTTCCGCGATGTGCTTTTTAATGCACGCTGGGGAAGCCACATGTTCGCCGTCATCCGCCGCGAAGCCTTGGCCCAGACGCAGCTCCTGCTGAACTTTGTCAGCAGCGATCGTGCCATGCTCGCCGAACTTGCACTGCTCGGCCGCTTCCGAGCCGTTCCCGAACGCCTCTACCTCAGGCGGGTCCATGCCGGCTCGTCCTGGGCACTTAGCCATCGAGAACTGAAAGGTTTCTTGAGTACCGATGGGAAGGTTTATTCGCGGCGAGCGCGCCAGATCAAAGCCTTCTTTGGCGCGCCTGTCGGCAAGCCAGTCGGAGTCATGACCAAGGCGGTGTGCACTGCCATGACCGCCGGCCTGTGCATCAGAACGACAACCGAAGCCCTTGCGGGCAAAGATGTACGCAGAGGCACCCTAGATGCTGCCTCGTTCAAGAGCGCTGGCCATCAGGCCAATGCAGGCGCCGACGGTGCGCAATCCGGATTCGCCCAAGGACGGTATTAAGATGAAGACGATCCTATTCTGCGGCGGCCTCGGCACCCGCATCCGCGACGTGGCCGAGAGTGTGCCGAAGCCCATGATCCCGATCGGCGACAAACCGATCCTGTGGCATCTGATGCACTACTACAGCCAGTTCGGGCACAAGGACTTCGTCCTGTGCCTTGGCTACAAGGCGAACGTGGTCAAGGAATTCTTCCTGAACTACAAGCCGCAGACCTACGCCGACTGCGTCGTCACGGGCTTCAACAACAAGGTCGAGATCCTGGGCGATCCGCAGCAGGACTGGCGCATCGCCATGATCGACACCGGCATCTGGCGCAACATCGGCGAACGCCTGTGGGCCGTGCGCGAGCACGTCGCCGGCGAAGAGATGTTTTACGCCAACTACAGCGACGGCCTTTGCGACGTCAATCTGGACGAAATGACGGAGGCCTTCCGCGCCAGCGGGAAGATCGCCTGCTTTATCGCTGTTCGACCGTCTTTCAGCCTGCACCTGATCGACATGCGGCCAAGCGGCAAGGTCCAGCGCATCCGTGCCAGCCAAGACGCCAATCTCTGGATCAACGGCGGCTTCTTCATCTTCCGGTCAGAGATCTTCGACTATATGCGAGCCGGCGACGAACTGGTTGAAGCCCCCTTCCAGCGGCTGATCGAGGCCGACCAGCTCATGGCCTTCCGTCACGAAGGCTTCTGGCGCCCCATGGATACGCTCAAGGACAAGCAGGTCCTCGAGGACCTTGTCGACAAGGGCATCATGCCGTGGCGGCTCGGGGCACCGGGGACAGCGCTGGGCGACTTGACGAGGAAGGCCGGATGAAGCCTCTGGGGTTCGCCAGATCTGGAGAGCACCTATCCTTGCTTTGCATTGGCGCGCACTCCGACGATATCGAGATCGGAGCCGGCGCGACGATCATAGGCTGGATCGAGCGTGGCGTTCGCCTCGATGTGCACTGGGCGGTGCTGAGCGCCCAGGGGGCGCGCGCTGACGAGGCCCATGCGTCCGCCACCGCGTTCCTCGCCAATGCAGCCCGCGCCGTCATCGACCTGGCAAAGTTCAAGGACGGTTTCTTTCCTTATCAGGGCAGCGAGATCAAGGAGTGGTTCGAAGCACTGAAGAAGCGGACCTCACCTCATGTGATCCTGTGCCACTGGCGCGACGATGCCCACCAGGACCATCGGCATGTGTCGGAGCTGACTTGGAACACGTTCCGCAACCACACGATCCTCGAGTACGAGGTTCCGAAATGGGATGGCGACGCGGGTCGGCCGAACATCTACGTCCCCGCTAGCAAGGCGGTGATGGAGCGTAAGACGAAGCTCTTGAGCGAACATTTCGGCTCCCAGCGCTCGAAGGACTGGTTCGACGCCGAGATCTTCATGGGCTTGGCCCGCTTGCGCGGCATGGAATGCCGTGCGCCGGAGGGCTTCGCCGAAGCCTTCCATGCCCGAAAGCTGATGGTGCAATGACGCGCCGACAACGCACGACAGGAGCAGGACGACAATGCGTGTAATGGTGACTGGACATCTCGGCTACATCGGCACCGTCATGGTTCCCCTGCTGCTGCAGGCGGGTCATGAGGTGGTGGGCCTGGATAGCGATCTCTACGAACGCTGCACCTTTGCCGCGGGCGGGCGCATCGTGCCGGTGCCGCATATTCGCAAGGACACACGCGACATCGAGCGTGGCGATCTCGATGGGCTCGACGCCATCATCCATCTCGCGGCGTTGTCGAACGATCCGCTCAGCAACTTCAATCCCGAGCTCACCTACGCGATCAACCATCGCGCCAGTGTGCGCCTGGCCACGCTTGCGAAGCAGGTGGGCGTCCGGCGCTTCCTGATGGCCTCCTCGTGCAGCAACTACGGGCAGGCCGGCGAATCGATGCTCGACGAGACCGGCGCCCTGAACCCGGTCACGGCTTACGGCGTATCCAAGGTCCGATCCGAGCAGGATATCGCTCCCTTGGCCGGCGATGGTTTCTGCCCGACCTTCCTGCGGCCGGCGACCGCCTATGGCGTCTCGCCGCGCATCCGGTTCGACATCGTGCTCAACAATCTCGTGGCCTGGGCGGTCACGACAGGAAAGATCTATCTCAAGTCGGACGGCTCGCCGTGGCGACCGATCGTCCATATCGAGGACATCTCGCGGGCTTTCATCGCCGCCCTCGAGGCGCCGGAAGAAGCGGTGTTCAACCAGGCATTCAATGTCGGCCAGACCGGGCACAACTATCGCATCCGTGACATCGCCGAGATCGTCGCTGACGTGGTCCCTGGATGCCAGCTCGAGTTCGCGCCGGACGCCAGCCCGGACACGCGTTCCTATCGCGTCAATTTCGACAAGATCGCGCGCGTGCTGCCCGCCTTCAAGCCGCAATACGATGCGCGACGCGGCGCCGAGCAGCTCTACGCCGCATATCGGCAGTCGAACCTCACGCTCGCGGAGTTCGAAGGGCCGCGCTACCAGCGCATCGGTCACATCCAGAAGCTGGTTAACGAGGGCATCCTCGACAGCGACATGCGGCATCGCACAGGCGCCCACAGCGACAATATCGCAACGGCGGCGAGCTAGGAGAGCCAGACGTGATCTTCACCGAGACCAAGCTTCAGGGCGCTTTCATCATCGACGTCGAACGCCGCGTCGACGAACGCGGCTTCTTCGCCCGCGCCTTCTGCCAGCACGAATTTCGCGATCATGGCCTGAAGCCGATCATCGCCCAGGCCAACATCGCGTCGAACCACAAGAAAGGCACGGTGCGCGGAATGCACTTCCAGTACCCGCCGATGGCCGAGACCAAGCTGGTACGCTGCACACGAGGCGCCATTCTCGACATCATCGTCGATCTCCGCCCCGAGAGCGAAACCTATCTCCAGCACATCGCCGTGGAGCTCAACGAGGAGAACATGCGCGCGCTCTACGTGCCGGAGCGCTTCGCACACGGCTACCAGGCCCTGCGCGACGGCACCGACACGAGCTACCAGGTCGGCGAGTTCTATGCGCCCAGCACAGAGGGCGGATTGAGGCACGACGATCCGGCACTCGACCTGGAATGGCCGTTGCCTGTGTCGGTGATCTCGCCGAAGGATCAGGCGTTTCCGCCCATGCGCGACATCGAGGGCGAGCTGAAGCGCAAGATGTCCCTTTCACTCGTGGCGGCCTGACAGCGCGAGACCCGCGCAACCGACCGCCACGGTCATGCAATAGAATCCGCGACAGGAGCTAACCATGTGGATCGTCGACACCGCGCTGAAGGCCCGGGAAGAGCAAAATCAGCCTATCCGCGTGGGCATCATCGGCGCCGGCTTCATGGGGCAGGGTCTCACCAACCAGATCACCCATAGCACGCCCGGCATGCGGGTCGCGGCCATCTCCAACCGGAAAGTGGAGCGGGCCATCGGCGTCTTCGAGTATGCCGGCCATGACGACATTCTGTCGACCAACTCGCAGCAGCAGCTCGATGATGCGGTGACACGCGGACGCCCGGTCGTCACCGAAGACGCCATGCTGCTGGCACGTTCGCCCGATATCGACGTGCTTGTCGACGTCACCGGCTCGGTCGAATTCGGGGCCCATGTGGTGATCGAAGCCTTTAGGCACGGCAAGGACGTGGTGCTGATGAACGCCGAGCTCGACGCCACGATCGGGCCCATCCTGCAGACCTACGCTCAAAAGCACGGCGTGATCCTCACCGGATGCGAGGGCGATGAGCCCGGCCTGCAGATGAACCTCTATCGCTGGGTCAAGGGGCTTGGTCTCACCCCTCGCCTGCTCGGCAACGTGAAAGGCCTGCAGGACCGGTACCGCAACCCGACGACGCAGAAAGGCTTCGCCGAGCGCTGGGGCCAGAATCCCTCCATGGTGACGAGTTTCGCCGACGGCTCGAAAATCAGCTTCGAGCAGTCCGCAGTCGGCAATGCGACCGGCTTCAGGGTCCTCACGCGCGGCATGTCGCGTGGCGTCGAATATACCGGCGACGTCATGAAGATCGGCGAGCGATATGACGTCGAGGAGTTGCGTCGACTGGGCGGCGCCATGGACTATGTCGTCGGCACGCCTCTCACCAAGGTCTTCTGCCTCGCCGAGCACCCCGACCCCAAGCAGCAACACTACCTCAACCTCTACAAGATGGGACCGGGCCCGCTTTATTCCTTCTTCCTGCCCTACCATCTGGTGCATTTGGAAGTGCCCAACGCGATTGCGCGCGCGGTTCTGTTCCGCGATCCCGTCATCAAGCCGTTGGGTGGCCCCGTTGTCGAGGTCTGCGCCGTCGCCAAGCGCGACCTCAAGGCCGGCGAAATCCTCGACGACTACGGCATGTACATGACCTACGGCGAGGCGGTGAACGTGGAGGAAATGAGTGCCGGTCGGTATTTGCCGGAAGGGCTGGTCGAAGGCTGCCGGCTGACGAATGATATCGCCAAGGACTCGGTCATTACCTATGACGACGTCGTGCTGCCGGCCGGCCGTCTCGCAGACCGGCTGCGCGCCGAGCAGTACCGCAACTTCCGCGGTGAAACCTGGCTCGGCGAGCTACTGGCCTCCTCGTCGCCCTCCGGCCAGACCCGGCGTCCGAGCATCGACACTCCATTGCCCCGCAAGGGCGACGACTGGCGGGAAGCAACGCCGGCTCTCGGCGCTTCCTCGGACGGCGCGCTGGGACCAGGCGCCGGCGTTCGCGGCACATTCAGGTAGCTGCCATCGAAGTTGGCGATCGCCATCAGACGATCCTTGGCCACGATCTCGAGAGCTCGGTTGTTCCTGGAAAGGATGCCGAGCTCTCGCAATTCCTGGACGGTCCGGTTCACGTGGACCACGGAAAGGCTGGCCGCATCGGCCAGGTCGATCTGGGTCATCAAAAGAACAGTACCTTCGAGACCAATAGCTTCGAGCCTGACCATCTGCTCGCACAGAATATTGGCGATGCATGCCAGCGCCGGACGCTGGCTGACATTCAGCAGCCTCTCTTGGAAGATATTCGCCTCGACCATCGTTCCGCGCCACAACGCACGCCCGATCCTCGGGTACTGCCTGATGGTCCGCTCGATATCTTCATGGCGAATAATTCCGATGGAACAGTCGGTTAATGCCCCTACGGCATCCTCCCCTGTCGCCAGCAGATAACGGTCGAAACCACAGAAATCGCCTGGATACTGGAACGTGAAAATCTGCCGGCGACCGCTTTCAACCATTCGGTATCGGCACCCCAGCCCCTCCAGAAGCACTGTGAGATAGTTGGGCGAATTGCCGACGTGAACAATGTCTTCGCCGCGACCAACCTGGCTTCTGGCTTTGACCAGCATCAGGAAGGCCTGCTGGTCCTCGTCGCTGTCAAGGCCAAGGAGCCGAAGCTTCCGAGAAAGCGCCTCGGCTGCACTGAAATGAAATGGACTGCCGGAACCAAACATCACTACCCCGAATTTGGTAATCCTCGGGGTAGTCCGTCCTTTCAACAATTTGCTTTTGATGACCCGACGCCGGCAGATGTACTGAAGAAGCGTAACCCCTTGGCGGGTTCGCTCGAGTCGGCGGGCGGCTATTTCGCTCCCTGGCCGCCAATCACCGCCGGCAGCGTTGCAATCAGGATGTAGAGATCGAGCCAGAGCGAGCGATTGCGAATGTAGAAGCAATCCTGGGCCCGCTGGACGCCGAGGTCACCGGCACTGCGCGACGAGATCTGCCACAAGCCTGTCAGGCCGGGCGGCACAGTTGCCCGCAGCGCCTGGAATTCCGGGTCGAAAGCGTCGATGTGGTAGTCGGGGAACGGACGGGGCCCCACGAGGCTCATGTCGCCGCGGATCACATTCCAGAGCTGAGGCAATTCATCCAGGCTGGTACGCCGCAGGAACTCACCGATATGCGGCAGAATCCGTGGATCCTGCGACAGCTTGAAGTAGCGCTGCCATTGCTCGCGCATCGCCGCATCGGTTGCCAGGACCTGTTCGAGCCGCTGCTCCGCATCGCGGTACATTGTCCGCAGCTTCAGCACGTGGATCGGCTTGCCGTGGCGACCGACGCGTTTATGGCGATAGAACGCTGGCCCGGGATCCACGACCTTTATCATCAGCGCGAGGAAGGCGACCATTGGTGTGGTAAGCACCGCGAGCGGTAACGCCAGAACAAGGTCGACCGCGCGCTTGCGCCCAAGGCCGGGTTTGCGCGGCCCACCGCCCACTTCAAGGGCAACAAACCGGCCAAAGTGGCGGACTTGCAGCCCAAAGGACGCGAACTCGCCGAGTTGGCTTATGACCAGGATCTTGCGGATCCCCAACCGATACAGCGCCTCCGGATCGCGTGGCAGGGCGTGGCCGTCGGGCACGACCACGATGTCGGCACCGATATTCGCGTCCAACTTGTCGATGGTGCCAAGCAAGGGTAACCCAAGGGTGGAGGCGCCCTCATCTGTCCCCGGTGCCGCTTCCGTAGTCGCTCCCGTCGCGCCGTCGCCGATGAACCCGACGGGCCGCAGCCCCCAACCGGGCTGACTTTCCAGAAGGCGGGCAAAGGTGTGGCTTGCCGCGCCATTGCCCAGGATGGCAATCGGTGTTCCCCAGGCACCAGACCGTGCGGATCGGGCGATAATCAGATGCTCGATCCAGGATCCCAGCACGAGCGCGATCGCGCCGATGACCGGAACGACCGCCAGTTCAACCGATGGCCCTTGCCGCACCAACATCACGACAGCTGCGAAAATGAAGAGCAGCATTGCCGTGGCGCGGGTGCGGAAGCGTTCGATCAGATTTTTCGTACTCGATCGGTAAACACCCAACAGAGCGGATATGCCGACCATCAAGGGCAGCATCACGGACATCTCGGCCCACAACCAGTCAGCAAGATCGGTCTGAACAACCGGCCACGCCTTTGTGACGATCAACGACGGAAGCATGATGGCCGCCGCGGCGGATGCCACGTCACCGACAAAAAGCTTGAGAACCGGAAAGTCGCGAAACCGGTAGTCCCCGGCCGCCCGCGCCGCCTTGCGGCGGAACCGGAATAGTCGCTTTCCGGGAGGCGGTAGTGACGGGACGATGCGCGCTTCGGCGTTCGACATGACCGTCAATTCGCAAACTGGACCGCGTGCCGTTGCAGCTTTTTCCTGCACCCGGCCCACCGATTCGACCGATGTCGCGCACTCCCCCATTGGACCTCAGTCACGCCTGGCGCTCCATCGCAGCCTTCCGATCCACGATCGTAACGTTACGACCAACCGGGCTCCCCTCAAGCACGATGAGGGAGTAATCCAATTGCAAGGCCAACGCGGCTATTTCGACGGACACACCGGTTACGCGCCCTCATCGGTGACTCGTCCGGGAGGCGAGCAGTGCATCAGCTGACCATCGATTCATGGTCGCTCGGAAACTGCATTCGGGAGGTGGAGATCCCGAGGGGTACCTCCTTTTGGATGATTTCGGTCAAACGCTCACTCCCAAGCCGTGGGATCAACAACGATGGCGGCGGTCACAGCACAAAAAGCGAGGCGTTCTGGGCATCTATCGATGCGCGAGTGATGTGACGTTCTACGACCGCCCGGACGGGCGGTAACACGGAAGTGAAGGCTCAAGTTATCGCGGGTTAATTTCCCGTACGGCCTACCACCTTAAGAAGGCTTCGTGGGGCTCAGGGACGTGCTGCAAGTGTGGGGAGTGGCAGTCATGGCAACACCGATAGCGACAATCATTGTCGAACCTCGCCTGCTTGTCCGGCAGGCACTCGAATCGCTGATGACGCAACATTCCTATCGCGTGGTATGTGGCGTCGGATCTGTCACAGACATCGCCGATTCAACGATTCTCGCCGAGGGACCCAGGCTCGCCATCCTGGGCACCCAATCCGCCGACCGTGCCGCGATCGAGGCGGTCGGTTTGCGCAAATTATGGCCCGACAGCAAGATCATCTTGCTGTTCGAACAGGCATCGCTTCTCGACTTTCAGAAATTGCTGGCCTCGCAAGTCGACGGCTGCGTTCCACTGTCGGTATCGCCGGAGACGCTGATCAGCACGCTGGATTTGATCATCGCCCGGGAGGTTCGGGTCATGGTGGTGGCCGATTCGAAACAGCCCACCCTCGTGGTTCCCGGGTCGGAAAGCGTGCCGGAAAAAGAGGCCGAAATCGACAAGCTTCAATCGAATGGTTCGTCTCCTGTTACCGCGCGCAGCACGCTGCTCTCGCTGTCGCATGGCTCCGTGGCCGCAAATGGCAGCGCAAACACTGCAACCGGCCCGTGGCCAAGCGGAGCCTCCATCACGACGGCATCCCGCAACGTTCCCAAGCTCTCCGAGCGCGAGGCGCAGATCCTCGACGGCCTCGTCAAAGGCCACGCGAACAAAGTGATCGCGCGCACCTGCGACATCACCGAGGCGACGGTCAAGGTCCACATGAAGTCGATCCTGCGCAAGATCCGGGTCACAAACCGGACGCAAGCGGCGATCTGGGCGCTGGAGAACGGTTACCCCGGGGATGACATGAAGGATCGCCTGCCGAAGGCAAACCCGATCACCGAGGGTACACCCATGATGGCCGGTGACGACTGATCGTCCCCGGCTCTAGGCCGCTTCCGTGTGCACGATACCCAGCAGGCGTGCCTGCAGTTCGGCGTCTTCTGCCAGGGCCTTCGCGGTTCCCTCGAAGGCCACGCGCCCGTTGACCAGGACATAGGCTCGGTCCACCAAAGGCAGGACAGCCTCGGCATGGTGCTCGACAATCACCATCGCCACCCGGCCGCGCAGGCGAGCCAGCGCCTCCGTCACCTCTTTGACGATCGCGGGCGCCAGCCCTTCGAACGGCTCGTCGAGCAGGATCAGCTTCGCCGGCACCATCAGCGCCCGCGCAATCGCCAGCATCTGGCGCTCGCCGCCCGATAGGCTTTCGGCCTTGGATCGCTGCAGCACGGCGAGCTTGGGAAACAGCGCAAAGACCTCGTCCAGCGATGCTCCGCCTTCGCGCATCGCCAGACGAAGGTTGTCCAGCACCGTGAGGTTCGGGAACAGTCGTCGGCCTTCCGGTACCAGCGAGATCCCCTTGCGGTTGATCTCGTAGGACCGAGCGTCGGTGATCTCCGCATCACCCAGCCGGATACTGCCGCCGCCGCAACGGACGGTCCCTGTGATCGCCCGAAGGAGCGTCGTCTTGCCCACGCCATTGCGCCCGAGCAGAGCCACAGCTTCTCCTTCGTGAATAACCATGGAGAGATCCTCCAGGACCATGCTCCCGGCATAGCCGGCACGCACCTTCTCCACGGCCAGGATCGGCGCCGCGGAGACAGGCGAGGCCTTCCCTTCCACCGCCACATGCGACGGCGCGATCCGCTCGCCACCAAGGTAGGCCGTCACGACATCGGGATTGGCGGCGACCTCGGCCGGCGGCCCATCGGCGATCAGGCGGCCCTGGTGCAACACGCTGATGCGGTCGGACAGCGCCAGGACGCGATCGATGTCGTGCTCGATCAGCAGCACCGCATGGGTATCGGCGAGCTTGCGGATCAACGCGCCGACCACCTGGCGGTCGACCTCCGCTAGGCCGGCAAGCGGCTCGTCGAGCAACAGCAGCTTGGCGTCGGTCGCAAGCGAGATCGCGATTTCCAGCAGGCGCCGCCGGCCGTGACTGAGGTTCGCGCAAGCATCGCCCGCGTGATCCTCGAGCCCGACCGCCGCCAGCAACGACCAGGTCCGATCGTTGAGGTCATCGTAGGCGTAGGCATCGCGCCACAGCCCCCAACGGCGCTTGTCCTGCGCCTGCACCGCTACCCGAACATTCTCGAACGTCGTCAGGTTCGGGAACACGCTCAGGATCTGGAACGACCGCGAGAGCCCGAGGCGGATTCGCCGATGCACCGGCAGGTTGGTAATGTCGTGACCATCGAAGATGATCGTGCCCGAGCTCGGCAGCAAAAGGCCGGTCAGCATATTGAAGAAAGTCGTCTTGCCGGCGCCGTTCGGTCCGATAAGGCTGTGCAGCCGATGGGGATGGACTTCGAGATCGACGTCGGTCGCCACGACCAGGGAACCGAATCGCTTGTTCAGCTTGCGGACAGTCAGGATCGGCTTCGACGGATCGAGCTGTGCGCGGGCAGCCAAGTAAGGTCTGATCTTTTCCGGCCTCGCCGGAATGCCGCTGCGGGTCAGCGTCCAGTCCGTCCGGCCGCGCAGGCGGAACGCCAGCCCCTGGATGCCCTCCGGCGAGGCGAGCGCGAACAGGATCACGATCGGAGCGAAGATCAACCACCAGCTCTCGGTCAGCGCCGACAGGCGATCCTCGAGCAGGATGAAGGCGATCGCGCCCCAGAGCGGACCCAGGAAATGGTGCACTCCACCCAGCACCGCCATCAGGAGCGAGTCGCCCGCATGCTGCCAACTGAGATTGTCAGCGTAGGCCCCGCGCAGCATCAGCGCCAACAGGCCGCCCGAGTAGCCGATGAAGCCGCCCATCAGGACGAACGAAGCGAATTTCAGCCGGAAAGTATCGTAGCCGAGGCTCTGGGCGCGTTGTTCGTTGTCACGCAACGCCTGAAGCGACCGTCCGAACGGCGAATGGGCGAGGCGCCACAGAAGGCCAAGGCCCGCGGCCACGGTGACGAGGGTGAAGAAATGGAACGACCATTGATCGGCGAACAGGGGCCGTGGCACGCCCTGCAGGCCATTCTCGCCGCCGGTCACCTCGGTCCACTTGAACGCGACTTCGAAGGCGATTTGGGAGAAGGCGAGCGTCAGCAGCGAGAAGTAGAGGCCGCGGCGGCGCAGGATGATCGCCGCGATGACGGCGGCAAGGAGCAGCGAGAAGACGACAGCGAGCGCAAGGGCGACGATCTCGTTGCTGATGCCGTGAAGCATCGCGAATGCCACGGCATAGGTCGCACATCCAAAAAACACGGAGGCGCCAAAGGGAACGAGGCCGGTGTAGCTCACCAACAGGCAGACGCCCGCGCCATAGAGCGTATAGATCGAAATCTGGGTGATGAGGCTGATCGGTGCGCCGATCGCGACACAGAGCAGGCTGAGACCCAGCAGGACCAGAACCGCCAGCAGCACGGGATGCCGAACCGCCGCGCTCACTCGAAGCGCTCCCACCGCTCGCCCAGCAACCCGCGCGGCCGCAGCAGCAGCATTAGCGCCATAAAGAGATACATCACGCCGCCGGAGGCCTCGGGCCAGAACTGGATGGTGAGAGCGACGACCACGCCGACCAGCAGGCCCGCGATGACCGCGCCCGCAAACGAGCCCAGCCCGCCGATCGCCACCACCACAAAGGCGGGCATGATCGCATTGGTGGCCATCGCCGGCGTCACGGTCCAGAGCGGCGCCGCCAGCAGCCCGGCCAGGCCCGAGATGGCACAGCCGAGACCGAACACCCACGTCAGCACGCGCGGCAGGTTGATGCCGAGCAGGCCAACCATCTCGGGATCGCGCGAACCGGCGCGCAGGATCCGACCAAACCGCGTCTTCTCCAGGAACAGCCAGAGCAACACCAACACCGCCGCCGTCGTGGCAAGCACGGCGACCCGGTAGTTGGTGATCAGGATCGGCCCCCAGACCTGGAAGCCGGACAGGAATGGTGGCGGGCTGAAGGGCTGGCCGATGCCGCCGTAGATCAGCCGAACCGACGCTTCGATCAGGAGCGCAAGCGCAAAAGTGACGATCAGGCTGATCAGCGGCTCCTTGTCGTAGAGCCGCCGGATGAGAAGCCGCTCGGCCACCATGCCCATGCCGCCCACGATCACCGGCGCCAGGACGACGGCCGGCCAGCCGAAGTGTCCGACCAGCGTGAGCGCGAGATAAGCCCCCAGCGTGAAGAACGCGCCATGGGCGAAATTCACGATCCCGAGCAGGCCGAAGATGATGGAGAGGCCGATCGCGATCAGGACGTACAGGCCACCCAGCACCAACCCGCTGACGGTCTGCGAGAGCAGGATATCGAGCATCGTGCGTGCCCGTGCCCGGAACTCAGGTCATCTTGCAGCCGATTTCCTCGGACGACCCGAATATCTTCTCCAGGTCGGCCGGGTTCTGCGGCAACGTCGCCTTCACGTCGAAGTAGTTGTACTTGTCGGTGATCTTGTCCTTCACCGACACGGCAAGATTGCGGACCAGCATCTGATGGTCGAACTTGCGGTAGTGGTAGGAGACGTCGCCGGCCGGCACCTTCCAGGCCTCCAGCGCCTCGATGATCTTGTTCGCGTCGGTCGATTTCGCTGCATCGATCGCCTCGAAGAGCGAGCGTGCCGTGATCCAGCCCATCCAGGCCTTGTCCGCCGGCGGCTTGCCGTACTTCTTCAGGTAGGCCTCGGCGAAGGCCTTTTCTTCCGGCGTGTTGTTTGCGTTGAACGCATCCCACAGCTTGGTGAAGGTGCCGTTTGCCGCTTCGGGCCCGACACCCCAGATGTCCGTGTCACCGATCGCGATCTCGACGAAGGGGATCTTGCCCTTCATGCCGAGTTCGTTCCATTGCTTCAGGAAGGTCGTCAGGTCACCTGCGGAGAGACCACCGACCACGACATCGGGCTTTGCCTGACGGATCTTCAGGATGAACGAGCTGAAGTCGGCCGTGTTCAGCGGCACTTCGTCGACACCGACCTCCGTGCCACCTGCCGCCTTCAGGAGTTCGCGCGAAGTTCTGAGGATGTCCTGACCGAAGGCATAGGATGCGGTGATGTGGTACCACTTCTTGCCGTAGCTCAAGGCATACGGCGCCAGCATCCGGCTTTGCACCGCGACCGGCGTGTTGAGACGGAAGGTGTAGCGGTTGCAGTTCTTGCCCGTGATGTCGGTCGCCGCGGCGTTGTCGCAGACGAACGGGATCTTGAGCTCGGCCGCCTTGGCTTCCTCGGCCAGCGCATTCGACGACAGCGAGCCGCCCAGCACGGCGCAGACCTTGTCCTCCTGCACGAGCTTCTGCATGTTCTGGGTCGCCGCCTGCGGGCTTGGCTCATCAAGCCACACGAGCTCGGCCGGCTGGCCCATGATCATCTTGTTGCGCTGCTCGAGCGCCAGGAATGAGCCGTTCGCCAGATACTCGGTCTGACCTGCGATCTGACCAGTCTTCGCCAATAGCAAGCCGACCTTGACCGGCTCCGCGGCGCGGGCGATGTGCGGCGCAGCAAGCGGCGCCACAGCAAGACCGGCCGTACCGAGCAGAACTTTGCGGCGTGCAAGCAGGAGGCCAGCCCTGTCGACGGTCATTGCGTCTCTCCCTTTTAGTGCATCTTGATTCGTCAGTGGCATTAGCGCGTCAAGCTTAAGCCTCGACCGACGCTCGCGACAATCACCTGCACAGGCACGACACATCGCACACCGATATCGTCGTCGGTCCGTGCATCCTTGCGGCAGATTGAACTACTTGAAGTGCCAACGACTGCCTTGCTCGGGCATGACAAACCGCACGCCGATATCGTTGCCGGCCTCCAGCTCATCCAGGATCTTCTTCTGCGGCTGCTCGCTGGTCAGTGCATACTTGATGTGGCTGATCACGACCGGCAGGCCATTCAGTGATCCTGCACCGGCCAGCCCGGCAAGCTCATGCAGGGAAGCGAGCAGCCATTTGGGCGTGAGATGGCCGAATAGCAGCTTGTCGGGCCGATCGCTTGCATAGGACGATTCGATCACGACCGCCTTCAGCCGCCGTTGCTTCAGCTGGTCGGCAACCGCCGACCAGATATCATGCATGCGCGTCGTTTTCTCGACCGCATCCGGTCCGGTATCACCAAAACACAGCAGCGCGTCATCGTCGCTTTCGATCAGGAAAGCTGTCGATTCCACGCCACCATGGCTCAACGGAAAGGCTGTCACCTTCATCTTCGTGTCGGCCAACGGTGTCGCCTTGGCAGGTTCGAGATCGGTGATCGTGAACTTCTTCAGCCGCGGCTCCTTCCCTCGATCGGTGAAGTTTGGCCAGGCCTGCCAATTGAAATAGGTCGTCACCAGCGCCTCGCCGACCGACGGCAGGGCATAGATCGGCTTGTTGCTGTCGTCGGGCGAGGAAACGACCAGGCCGGCAACATGATCGAGATGGGCGTGGCTGATCAGGTAGCCCTTGATCTGTTTTGTAAGCACGTAGCCCACGCGACCGAGATCCGACTCAGGCGGGACTTTTACGGAATCGAAGGCCCCTTTCGCATCGGCAACACGCAAGCCGTTCACCAGCGTTCCGGCGTCGCATGTCACCGCCCTATCGTCGTCATGCGGGTGAATGAGATAGGCGCTGAGATTGCCATCCTGGATGCCACCCAGGGCACCTAGGGCCACGACGTCGAACCCGTCGCCGGCCATCGCGCCGCCGGCGATCGACAGAAATGCCGCGTTCAACAGCGTGACTAGCGCAACTCTCCGCCCCTTCATTTCCGATCCCCCGTTCGACGATCCAAATCTTACGTCGATTTTTGCCCAGGCATCGCTACATTTCTCCGAATGACGGCATACCCATGAAAATCGCGCTCATTTCGGACGTCCATCTCTCTGTCGGCTTTCTGCCCTTGCCCGAAAGCACGGCCGATGTGCTCGTGATCGCGGGTGACATCGCTCGCCCCGCACGGGCCATGGAATGGGCAAAAGCAACGCGCGTGCCGACGATCTACGTCGCGGGAAACCATGAGTTCTACGGCAGCGACCTCGCCACGACGTACGCTCGGCTCACCGAACTGTCGCAAGGCACCAACATTCGAGTCCTCGAGCGCTCGGAATGGCATCACGAGGGCGTTCGCTTCCTCGGATGCACGCTCTGGTCGGATTATCGCCTCTTCGAGACCGATGATGCCCGGACTCGAGGCCTGAATGACGCGACCAAGTTCATGTACGACTTTTCCGTCATCAAGGTCGCACCAGATTTCGACGACACTTTCAGTCCGGCGGTGTCGCAGCTCCTCTTCGCTCAATCGGTCGCGTGGCTGGAGGAGTGCTTCGCACGGCCCCATGCCGGCCCGACCGTCGTCGTGACGCACTTCGCACCCACGCCACAAAGCATTGCCGCCCGGTTCAAGGATTCCTCGATCAATGCGTCGTTCGTGTCGGACCTGACCGCAAAAATCGAGCGCTGGCAGCCGGAGCTGTGGCTGCATGGCCATACCCACGACAGCTTCGACTATCGGGTCGGCCGCACCCGCGTCGTCTGCAATGCGCGAGGTTATGCCAAGGACGGCCGCACCGAGAACGGTCGCTTCGATCCGGCCTTCACGATCGATCTGTGACCTGGCGCTGCTCTACTTGAAGTCGTCGGCGCGCAGCTCGATCGGCTGGCCGTGCGGCGTGCGGTCCGCGGCGTGATCCCAGGCGTCACGGTAGCGCGCCAGGACTTCGGCGCCGGCGACACCCTTCTCCGCAACGAGCCGCTCCAGCGCATTGAGCCAATGCCGATAGTAGGTCTCTCCGGTGTCGGGATCGCCAGCGGCCTGCGCCCGCTTGATCTCGGCGCCAAGCGTTGCCGCCCACTCCGGCCAGGTGAACAATCCACGCGCATGCAACGCCAGTGCCATCGCGAAAGCCTGCGCCTCCCAGGGCTCGCGGAAAACCGGCCCCTCGGCGTCGCACGGGATGCTCGGCACGCCTTCGGTTGCGCGCCGGGCCGCTTGCGGATCAATAGCTGGCACAGTGCCACTCATGCCGGATCGAGATACGGCTCGAACGCCTCGACCGAAACTTTTAGCGTCGGGTCCGCACCGGTACCCCAGAGCTCACGGCCGGAAAACACCACCGTGTAGAGCCACTGCGGATTCTCGCCGTTGCCATGTGCGGCCGAGTCGGGAAACACGTGGCTGCCGTTGATGCGTTCGACAGTTCCGACATGGCCCCGCACGTATCGCGGCAATCGGGTGTGCGTCACAGGATTGATGTTCTTCGCTCGAACCTTGTCGCCGGGCTTGAACGCCGGTGAGGTCGACAGGTCGCGATGGAAGCTGCCGCGCACCGTCACGCGAACGACGTCCTTCAAGGCGAAAGTGCCCCGCTGGAGCGGCGGGCTCGACCGAAGCGCACGACCGGCCTCGACTTCGTCCGCGCCGATCATGCCGCGGTCGACCATCAATTGCCGCAGCGCCAGGAACCACTTCTTGTAGTACGAGCTCGCAAGATAGACCGGTGGCGGGAGCGATTCGCGCGAGAATCGCTGAGCGTCGATGTTGACGCCACCGTTGGCGCCGATCGCTCGCGACATCGCCATCACGCGCCCTTCCCACGGATGATGGAACGGCGGCTCGTTCGCTTCGACCTCGACCTTGCCGAAGCCGTCCATGCCGCCCATGTCGTGCACGCCGTTCATGGCTGGACCTTCGGCAGGCCGGTGCCGATCATGCTGTCGCGCGTCACGATGTCGGCCAGCCGCTCCTCACTCCAGCCCTCGGTGCCCGGAGGTCGCATCGGCAAGACGAGGAACCGCGTCTCGGCGGTCGAATCCCAGACCCGGATTTCGGTTTCCTTCGGGAGTGTGACGCCGAAATCGGCCAGGACGCCCCGCGGGTCCTTCACAGCCCGCGAGCGATAGGGCGCAGCCTTGTACCAGATGGGCGGCAGCCCGAGCATCTCCCACGGATAGCAGGAGCACAGCGTGCAGACGATCATGTTGTGCCGCTGCGGTGTGTTCTCAACCGCAATCAAATGATCGCCGACGCGGCTGACATGGCCGAGCGTGCCGATCGCCTTCGACGCATCGTCGAGCAGCGCC
>Ga0081455_10001045_pt1 | contig 34907 bp, 36 predicted proteins | sample TabmetS3T2R1_FD_70207 | JGI IMG/M metagenome (GOLD analysis project Ga0081455, IMG submission 70207) | Tabebuia heterophylla rhizosphere microbial communities from the University of Puerto Rico - S3T2R1 | ecosystem: Host-associated > Plants > Roots > Rhizosphere ...
ATGCTCTTATCGTGCCTGCCATTGATTCGTCCGCCGATAACATAGAGTTTGCTGTTCAGGACACCGATCGCATGATGGTCCCGCGGCGTCGGCATCGGCGCCAGTGTCAGCCACCGATCTTGGGCGGGATCGTAGGCTTCGTTGGCGTTGGTGTTTCTGCGGTTCGGACCGACACCGCCGATAGCGTAGACCTTGCCCGCGAGCATGCCAACGGCTAACGCACCTCGCGGCGTTGGCATGCCAGCCCGCGTACGCCATTGATCCGCCGACGGATCGTATTCATAAACTGTATTGACCGGACCCTCGCCGGAGATGTATCCGCCGATCACGTAGATTTTTCCATCTAGAGAGGCGGCACCTACATGATGCAACGGTCGGGGTAACGACGCGCGGCGCCGCCAGCTATCTTTCCCTGGATCATACTCTTCCAAAAGGTCGCCACCTTTTTCGTAACCACCCATCACATAGATTTTGCCTCCCAATTCCACGGCGGCCACCTCGGTTCTTGCGGACGGCATAGGAGCGCGAATCTCCCACTTTCCTCGTGGCTGCGCAGCGGCACTTACGAAAGAATGTATGAAGAGGGCAATGAGGAGCCAGGCTTCAAACCAAAACCTAATGAACATGGTTCATCCCTTGTTCTGCTGTAAGAATATTTGATTTTGGAAAATTACTTTTCGCAACCGGGGATTGTCGCCATCAAATCGGCGTAAGCTAAAGGCTCTGAGCAGGATATGGGTTCTCGAGAGCGTTATTTTCCATCAGCGACTGAAGATCTACCATCGTGAAAGCGCAGTATTTTGGATCATAGCCCAGTTTTTTAGCTGTCAGGCCTTGTTCGAGGATCCGCTGTAGGATCATGCGATTCAGCGGGCCGTGACCCATCCGTCCGTCGTGCTGGACTAGATCCGCCTCGGCGTGAGCAGTAAAGTAAACCGCCTGTTGCTTGCTAAAATGGTAGTGGGAGACAAGCGCTTCGGCCCACTGCTTGGACCAATAGCCAAGGGTTTCTTCGTAGACATGCATACCCCAGAGCTCCAGAATCGAGCCGTCTTGGAAAATACGCCGGCAGTAATCACTTATAGCTCGCCCCGCGGCTGATGCAGGTTGCTCGAGAACCTCTTGACGGGAAAGCCCTAATGCTTTCGCAGTCTCGAGTAAGATCAATGTATGCCCCGGCGGTTTGGGTGAAATCAACTCCTCAGCGATCTTTTCGGTGAATGCAGGCATGAGATCATAGTTATTAATAAAAAAGGGAAGATGCACGTAATAGGAGACGGCGTTCAAGGCAACCACCTCCACGGAAAAAAGCCCCCAATCCTTAAAGAAGCGGCGCGCGCAGGGCAATGGTAAACGTCCCTCTCTCAGTTCGCTCATAAACGGGCCCTGACTAATCCTGCGTTTCCAGTGGAGATGGAGTTCGCGATACAGATTGTCGACGTAGGCTTTGGCTTCGATAGAATTCATTGAGAATTTGACTGTCTGCGAAAGCCCAAGGCTTGACCTGACTTTAGTAAGCCTTTACATAGAGACAATTTTCTGTATTGTTAAAACCCAAAAGGTTCCCTAAGTCAATCATCGTTTTTGTGCAGAGAGGTGAACGATGGGAGCATTGAGTCCTGAGAACTTTCTGAGGCGATTGTCCGATCATCGCGAAGCGTTTTGGGAAAAGCTGAGCGCCGAGCGCAAAAGCTATGGTGCGGAAAAACCTCTGACCCACGAGATTATCCTGCGACGGTTGCAGTTTGGAGTCGTAATGGAGCGCAAAGCGGCCGAAGTGAGCGCTCCCTGGGTATCCCGTCTACCCGAGTTGGAACTGCAACATTGTCTGTCAGAGTACGTAGCCAATGAGCTGAAGCATGCCTCGATTCTGCGCAAAAGGATCACAGAGCTCAATGGCGATCCCGACGCCTTGTGGAATCATCCCCTTGAGGAACTCAAGCAACTTTGGGATTTTCATTCCACTCTGGGCTCTTTTTGCGAGCTGTTTGCAAGTGTCCAGTATGGTCATGAGGAGTTTTTTCCTCGGACCTCAAAGTCGTTCATCGAGCGTGTTGAGCCCATTGATCCGCAGACGGCATCGATTTATCGAGATACGCTGTTAGCCGACGAGGCGGGTCACGAATGGCTGGCGCCTGAGATTCTGAAACGCTACGCCACAGATGCTAGCACTCAAACTCGGTGCCTAGAGGCGCTACAAAAGGGATGTGAGCTTTTTGGGCGGGCGATTCAGAGCTTTAACCGGAGCCTGGCCAGCTAAGATCAATGAGTTAAAACGCGTCTAAGTGAAAATAAGCTTGATTTGATCAGTGTTTAGGTTCGATTTTCTTGCCGTAGGTGACCTCGCCTTTATCCACCCGGAGCGAGAAACCACAGTCCGGATTCGTACACGCCCAGGCTTTAAATATCACCGATGCGCCATCCTGTCCGTAGTCTGATAACGGGATAAGAACCCCATTATTGCATTTTTGACATTTCGGCAGGTCCATCTCCACTCCTCCTTTCGGCGCACCAAACAACAGCGAACCCATACCCTTTACAAAGCGAAATTCTATAGTATCGAGCAGGTTGGAATCAAGCAGGCGTTTCTTGGCCACATGAAGCTTAAAAAGCTCCATCGCGGTCACATTCTGGACCGAACAAAAAAAAGAGGGACAGCTGATTCACCCAACTATCCCTCGAAGAAAATCCTAGGAAGCGAGATTTCAGAAGTTACTTCGTTTTCTTCTCCATCATCTCGCCTTTCTTCTCCTCCGCGGTCTTGTCTTTGGATTTTTCCGTAGACTTCTTAGTCCGCTTCGTCTTGGCCTTCTTGGTGGCCTTCTCATCCGGAGCCTTTTCCATCGCCGGCTCGGCCTTCTTCTCCATCGCGGGAGGCGCAGGAGTGGCTGGAGCTGGCTTTTTCTCCTGGGCGAAGCTGATGCCGCTGAAAGCTACGGTAATCAGTGCGAGGACAAAAACTCTAAGCGCGTTCTTCACAGTATCACCTCCTCTCCTTCATTTAGACGCTCGTATTCTACAACGCTTCAAACTAAAAACCGAAAAGAAAAAACAAAGCGAGATGAAAAAGCGGTTTAGGCTGCTTCACGAACCGTTCAAGGTGTGGCAAAAATGCGCGCAGCGCCGCCCGATCAAAGATTGTAAAACCGGCGGGCGTTGTCTTCCAAGAGTTTTCTTCGAACAGCACCCGGGATATCATCGCGGTCCTTCAGATACCGGGCCGTTCCTTCGGTCCGGTCCGCGTGCGGATAATCGGACGAGTACACGAACAGATCTTCCCCTACTTCTTCCACTACGCGACCGAGAAACGATTCGTTCCCCTCACAGCCGAAGAAGATCCGGCCAGATTTCAGGTAATCACTGGGCGGGTGGCTAATGAGGTCCCGGGCGTTATAGCGCGGATTTTCAAAGTGATCGTCCATGCGTTCTAAATGGGCGGGAACCCAGCTGATGCCTCCCTCCAGGAAGGCAAACTTGAGATTCTTGTAACGGTCCAATAGGCCGGAACAGAGGATGCTGGTAAACCCGGCCATGATTGGGAATATGCCCGCCAGCACCCGATTCGGAAAGTGGTGCTCAAACAGTTTGTCGACGAGTGGAAATTGGAGGCTGAAGTGAACCGCGATGGGCAGATTCAACCGGTCGGCTTCGGCGAAGAACGGGTCGTGGTCGGGATGATCCAGCCGCTTCGCGCCGGCCGTTCCATTGATCATCACCGAAGACATGCCTAAGTCTATGATACGCGACAGCTCTCTGGCTGCGCCTTGGGGATCCTGCAGGGAAACAACACCGACAGCTTTGAGACGATCCGGTGCTTTCTTACAAGTCTCCGCCAGCCAAGTGTTATATGCACGGCATACGCCGTTCCCCAAAATTCCATCTGGCCAGGCATTGACATGTAGAAGAAAGCTCGGATAGAGGAATTGCACGTCGATGGCTTCCTTGTCGAGGTCATCAAGCCGCTCTTTGAGATTGGTCAATGTTTGACTGCCCACCGGGGCGCGGCGTGCCGATTGGATGGCTTTGCCGGGAGGCGCGGCCGTGCCCGGAGCCCCGGCACCTTTTATCGAAGGCCTTTTGTATGGAGTCTCACCGTCGACAACCCAGAAATTGTATCCTTGATCATCAGTGAGCAGCCTCGGACGATAGTTTCTGAGCGAAGGCTCCATGTACTTCTCAAACATTTCTTCGGTTTCAAAAAAGTGACCATCGCCGTCAATGATCATTGGCAATCCTTTCGAATATGTTTTTGCACTAGTTATCACGCCTCGAATTAGTTAGATAAGTTATCCTCCATCGCTCGGTCTGGAGTTGAATGACTGTCACATAGGGCCTCACTTTGAGCGCCGAGAGACTGCCTCAGGTGAGAGCCCGGTCGGGCAGGGATAAGCCTTGATACTGTGGCTGATTTTTGACCGCACCATCAGTTCTGCATAAGCAACTCCCACGGCTTTGGTATTGATGACTGGCACACCGAGATGCGGCTCCAACTCCTCCGGGGTAACAACATAAGGATAAATTTTGCCCCCTAACGGGATGAGCGCCTGGGCGCCCTGCTGGACGAGTTCTTTACCAACGGCGAGGGTGCGCTCGACGACAGTATCATGGTAACCCGACAAATCTCCGGTATCATAGAGACCGACGGTTTTGATGCCGCAGACAAAGGGCGCCATCCCATAGGTTTGCACTAGCCGCATGGTGTGCGGCATATGGGTTTCGAGGGGAACGATCAGACCAAAGCGGTCGCAGATGCTGGCAGCGAAGTGAAGCGAAGCGCGGAGCAGACCGATCACTGGAATGCGCACAGCGAGTCGGCTGGCTTCCACTCCGGGATCGAAGGTGTTGCTTTGCATCACCGCATCGAAGCCCAAGCGCTCAGCCTCGATAGCCTTCTGCACCAGGGCTGGGGTTTCCAATATATGATGCAGGCCAGAGAGAGCTTTTCGCTCTTCCAAGAGGCTTAACACCGCACCTCCTCCAAGATCCTCAGGATACGCCAACTCGAACGTCGTGCCGGGCGAGGCATAACTGGCGAGCAGTTTTCTGATGTGAGTCTCCAATGTCGCCGAGTGGCGCACAAACGAATGATTCAAGAACATAATTCGCATAAAATGGCTCCTATTCATGATCTCGACATGGTTTAGAAAATATCGATCGAGTTTTTTCAGCCGCCGAAGATCGTTCTGAGTTGTTTAGAATAGTCGTTTAACTTTTCAGCGAGCGCCGGATTTACCGGGACCATCTTGATCTGTCTTATCGCCGCTGGCTGCTCGGATGCAAGATCGGTACGAGCGACGAGTCGTCCGAACCCTTGCTGGAGTTTCTGTCCTTCGCGAGATAAAGCAAAGTCAATAAACAATTTGGCCGCGTTTACGTGAGCGGCCTGCGACGCGAGTCCGATGCCTACCATAATCGCGGGTGCTTCGCCGAGGGCGACCCAATCTATGGGAGCGCCTTTTTCCTTTACGCGGTCCACAGAAGATGCCGGAATATTAATATCAAGAAAGCCCTCTCCCGCAGCCACCAGCTGCGCCAATAACTCGTGTCCCTCACGAAGCATTGGGTCTTGTTTGGCAAGTTGGCCCATGTATCTAAGACCGCGCTCCTGTCCCATGATCTGCAACATTCCGGCAAACCAGTCCGCCTTTGTGCCCTCCATCAACAGTTTTCCCTTCCACTTGGGATCGAGGAGGTCGTCGTACGTTTTCGGCACTATTCGCGGCGCCACGAGCCGAGTATTATAGGCAGTAACGTAGGGGTTGTAATAGACAGTTGTCCAAAATCCCTCTTCTTTAAAATTCTTTGGATAGAGGGAATCGTTGGAGGAGATGTGGCGCGCCAGCACGCTGCTCCGCGTGAGGATATGCATGCTAAATTCAACAGTTTGAATAACGTCGGCGGAAACCCTTTTGGCTCTGGCCTCGGTGAGGAGCCGGGTTAAAAGTTTTTCGCTGCCCGCTCGATTGAGCTTAACCTTGATAGGCGGGTAGCGTTTCTCGAACTCGGCAATCATAATATTGGCCTCAGCCAGATTCATCGAGGCGTAGAATACTACTTCGCCCTCGCGCTTGGCGGCGTCCAATGTGGCGTCGGGTGACGCCGCCCGCGCGATCGACAGCAAGCCGACGGCAACTAAAGACAGGAGAAGGATAGGCAATCTTTGTAACTGAGCCATTGTGGATGCTGTCCTCATACTCTAGCGATTTTGGTTAGACAACGAGGCGACAAAGCCGCTTTGGTCAAGCTCACGGATAAACCGCTCGTCGACGAATCTTCTCGCGTCAGCATTTTTGGCCTCGGCGAGTTCCTTGGCCATGAAATCAAGCAACGTTTGGAGCGAAGAAACGACGGGGTAGGGAACACTTGGCATCCCGGGTTGAGTTAGATCGTAGGTTTCCTCGGCTATGCTTCGATCCACGATGCCGCTGTATTCCGCTTGGACGTCCACCGTAAACTCGCGGTCTGTGCGATAACGGTGCATGCCTTCAACATAGGCTTTGACAAACTTCCTGGTTGTCTCGGGATTCTGTTCAACATAGTCGCGCCGCGCGGCGATGCCGCCGAGGGCGTAGTTAAAGCCGTACTCAGCGAAATCGACGAGATACTTGCAACCTTTCCTTTGAGCGTCGATGGACTGCGGAGGTGTGATGACAATAGCGTCACATTGGCCATTGAGGAGCGCTGCGAGTTCTTTGTCACCGCCAGCGGGAACAGCTTCCTCGTGCAAGCCCGTGATGCCTTCCGCAGCCAACTTCTGAATAACGAATTTTACCAATGCATCATTAAGTCCGCCGTCTCCAACGAACCCGATTTTTTTTCCCGCCAATTGTTCACGGCGCTCGAGACCGGGTCTACCCATGATGAACTGCTGATTGATTCCGCCGGTCAAAAAGACCAAATCCGCTTCACCTTTAATGTTAGCTCTGAGCAGCGCTGGCGCCGCGAGGTTACCGAATTGGATTTCCCGTGACATCAATCCGCGCACAACCCCTTTGGCCCCGCCCATGATGCGTGGTTTGGCGATCTCTAGCCCGTGTTTCGCAAACAGTCCAGCTTTCCAAGTAACCATCATCGGGCCCGCGCCTTGCCCGATGGTAGCGAACCCCACGTCGAGCTTAATCGTGTCGGCCATAAATCTTCTCAGTTATGCTTAAAGTCACTCCTATCATAGGCCGGGAATCATAAGTCAAGTTGTATTCGCGATGTTTGTCTCGGCGAAAGCGAAACCCTACTGCTGAACAAATCTTTGCTATTCGTCACCCCAACGCGGATTCGTCATTGACACTTTTTCGGCTGCGGCGTATATTTGAAGTCCGTGATGCGCTTTCCCAGAGGGCCATTACGGTTTTTTATTTTGGGGCAACAAAACGTAACTTTGACCTCTCTCGCATCTTCAGCGCACCAATAGAACAGTGAACTGATGGCCGTTGTGGCAATTATTCCGGCGCGCTATGGTTCGACCCGGCTTCCGGGAAAGCCTTTGGCAAGGATCGGCGGCAAACCAATGATCCAGCACGTTTACGAAAACACCGTCAAAGCGAAAGGGTTGGATCGGGTGATGGTTGCAACGGACGACCGGCGGGTGGAAGAAACGGTCCGAGGTTTTGGTGGCGAGGTGATGATGACATCGAAGGACCATGCCAGCGGGACGGATCGTTTGGCTGAGGTCGCGCGAAAGATTAGAGCCGATTGGTTCGTAAATGTCCAAGGGGATCTGCCGTTCATTCAGTCGGAGACGATCATGTGCGCGGTTCGGCCCCTGCGCCGTGACCGCTCGATTCCGATGGGAACAGTGGGCACGCCGATCTTTGATGAAGAACAGTGGCGCAACCCGAACGTCGTCAAGGTGCTCACTGATCGTAAAGGCTTTGCGCTCTACTTCTCCCGTTCGCCGATTCCCTACGTGCGCAATGGCGCAGTTGATCTCAAGGGCAACAAATTGCCGGGACGCTCAGTGTCACGATTATGGGGCAATCGTCATATAGGACTTTATGTGTATCGACGAGATTTCTTACTGAAATTCGCCCGGTTGCGCCCCACCGCGCTGGAAAGGATCGAAAGCCTCGAGCAGCTCCGGGCATTGGCGTACGGTCATCGGATATTTGTTGCGGATGTTGATGAGCGGTCCGTGGAGGTCGACACGCCGGCAGATTTGGCGAAAGCGGAAAGTTACTTGAGACAGCACAGAAACTGAAGGAGAGTCATGGCTGGAGTAAAAACTAAATTTATCTTTGTGACCGGGGGGGTTGTCTCTTCGTTAGGCAAGGGATTGGCTTCGGCGGCAATTGGGGCGTTGATGGAAAGCCGCGGGTTGAAGGTGACTTTGTTGAAGATGGATCCTTACATCAACGTCGATCCCGGAACAATGAGCCCGTTTCAGCATGGTGAAGTTTTCGTCACGGATGACGGCGCCGAAACGGATTTGGATTTGGGGCACTACGAGCGCTACGTCTCAACCGCCATGAGCCGGAAAAATAATTGCACGACCGGCCAGATTTACGAGACCGTCATCGCTAAGGAGCGAAGGGGCGACTACCTGGGCGGCACAGTGCAGGTGATTCCGCACATTACGGACGAAATCAAACGGCGAATTCTAGCTGCTTCCGAAGGTTACGATATTGCGATTGGCGAGGTCGGCGGAACGGTCGGTGACATCGAAGGACTACCTTTCCTGGAAGCGATCAGGCAGTTCGCCTGGGATTGGGGCCGAGAGAATGTCCTGTATGTTCACCTGACCTTGGTGCCCTATATTACCGGCGGGGGGGAACTTAAGACCAAGCCGACACAGCATAGCGTAAAGGAGCTGACGGGCCTGGGAATCCAACCCGACATTCTCCTGTGTCGAACGGATCGCATCCTCGACCGAAGAATCAAAGCGAAAATCGCTCATTTTTGTAACGTAAAAGAAGAGTCGGTCATCACCGCTAAAGATGTCGAGTGGATCTACGAAGTGCCGTTAGTCTTTCATGAGGAGGGACTGGATGCGCAGATTGTAGAGAAACTGCACATGTGGACGGGATCGCCGAATCTGCAGAAGTGGCAAAAGACTATTCAAGTTCTGACCGCGCCGAAATCCGCGGTCAAGATTGCGGTCGTTGGCAAATACATGAGCCTCAAGGAGTCATACAAGAGCCTTTTCGAGGCTCTGATTCATGGCGGTATCGCCAACGAGACGAAAGTCGAGATCGAGTGTATTGAGGCTGAAAAAATTGAAGAAGTTGGAGCTCCAGAACTTTTAAGTCAGGTCGACGGTGTCCTAGTACCGGGCGGATTTGGTGATCGCGGTAGCGAAGGCAAGATAGAGACCATTCGCTACGCACGGGAGAATCATATCCCGTTCTTCGGCATATGCCTAGGAATGCAGATGGCCGTCGTCGAGTTTGCGCGCAATGTTTGCGGCCTTGTGGGGGCTAACTCCAGTGAGTTCGATGCGAATACTCCCCACGGGGTTATACACCTGATGGAGTCACAAAAGAGTATTGATACCAAGGGCGGAACCATGAGGTTGGGAGCTTACCCTTGTGTGCTCCAGGATGACTCGCTGGCCTTGAAACTCTATGGTCGGAAAAAAATTAGTGAGCGTCACCGGCATCGTTATGAATTCAACAACGACTATATTGAACGCTTCAGCGCCAAAGGAATGCTGTTAAGCGGTATGTCACCCGATGGACGGCTGGTGGAGATCATCGAACTTAGAGATCATCCCTGGTTCCTAGGCTGCCAATTTCATCCGGAATTCAAATCTCGCCCAATGGATTGTCATCCTCTTTTTAAGGGTTTCGTCAAAGCGGCCCTACAGAATCGGCAAGCGCTTAGAGAAGTTCCCCGGATCAAAGTCGCGCGCACGTGATCGTTGCGACTTGTCGGGTCTTTCTATCCATGAGCACCAAGCGAGTAAAAGTAGGAAGTATCGAGATCGGTGCCGGGCGCCCTGTTGCGGTCATCGCCGGCCCCTGCGTGATCGAAAGCAGGGAGTCGGCCCTGAAGCATGCTTCCTTGCTTAAAGAAGCCGCTGAGCGGGTTGGGGTTCCCTACATCTTTAAATCTTCTTACGATAAGGCGAATCGTTCAGCGGTCAATTCTTATCGCGGGCCGGGATTGCACAAGGGTTTGGAAATCCTCGCGGAGGTCAAGGAGAAGACCAAGGTACCGGTATTGACGGACGTTCATGAGAGAGAGCAGGTTGCGTCTGTGAGAGAGGTCGCCGATGTGTTGCAAATTCCCGCATTCCTCTGCCGGCAGACAGACTTCGTTATCGCGGTCGCTCAATCAGGCAAAGTTGTCAATATAAAAAAAGGCCAGTTTCTGGCGCCGTGGGATATTGGCAATATCGTCGATAAAATCCTCTCCGCCAATAACGATCAAATCTTACTCACTGAACGGGGAGTGTCCTTCGGTTATAACAATCTGGTTTCTGACATGCGGTCGTTAGTGGTTATGCGAGAACTGGGATATCCTGTGGTCTTCGATGCAACCCACAGTTTGCAGCTCCCGGGCGGATTGGGAAAAGCATCCGGCGGCGAAAGAAAATACATCGGCCCGTTGGCTCGCGCCGGTGTCGCGGTGGGAATCGATGCGCTGTTCATGGAAGTTCACGAAAATCCAGATCAAGCGCTGAGCGATGGACCGAATTCCCTACCCGTGCGGGAGTTTGAAGGAATGCTGCGGACAGTTAAGGAAATTGACGGTATTCTGAAGCGGTAATCTGGACGTGAACAAAACGATCATCTTGCAGCGAGCGAAAGAGGTGCTGAACATCGAAGCGACGGGTATCATTTCGCTGATCGATCGCCTCGACGATCGTTTTATCCAAGCCATTGAATTGCTTTACAACTGTCGCGGAAAGGTGGTCGTGACTGGGTTGGGGAAATCCGGGCTCATTTGCCGAAAAATCGCCGCGACCTTTTCGAGCATGGGTACACCATCCTTTTTCCTTCACGCGGGCGATGCCAATCACGGCGATATGGGCATGATCATGGAAGGTGACGTTGTTCTGGCCGTTTCGAACAGTGGTGAGACCGAAGAGATTCTAACGCTGATTCCCACTCTCAAGCGAATCGGTGTAACAATCATCGCCATGACCGGCAATCACGACTCGACCCTATCCCGTGCAGCGGACGTCGTTCTCAATGCGGGCGTCGCAGAAGAGGCCTGCCCCCTCGGGCTCTCGCCGACGGCAAGTACTACCGCGGCACTCGCGCTGGGTGACGCCCTTGCGGTTATCCTCTTAGAGAAAAGGGGGTTCAAAGAGGAAGATTTTGCGCTGCGCCATCCCGGAGGAATACTTGGCCGTAAGTTGCTGCTTAGAGTCGAGGACTTGATGCACAGGGACGCCGAGGTACCACTGGTAGGCGGGGAAACTCTCATGAAGGAGGCCATTCTAGTCATAACCTCAAAGCGCTTGGGTGTCACGGGAGTAACCGATAAACGAGGCAATCTAGTCGGAGTCATCACCGACGGCGACTTGCGCCGGGGATTGCAGGCCCACGGCGATGGCATTCTCAGCATGAGAGCAGAAGAGATTATGACGGTGAAGCCGCGATCGATCGAGAAGGATGCCCTGGCATCACAGGCTCTTGCAAGGATGGAAGAGAATATACCTCGCCCGATCACCTCGCTTTTTGTTGTAGAGAAAGCGGGTGATAAGGCGCCAGTAGGGATCCTACATATCCACGACCTTCTCAAAGCCGGGATCGTCTAAGCAGCCTGTGAAGCACATTACCCCCGGCGTTCAAAAAAAAGCCGCAAAAATAAAACTAATCCTGTTTGATGTTGATGGAGTTCTGACGGACGGCGGGATTATCATCGACGATCGAGGAGTAGAGGCCAAACGTTTCGATGTGCGCGACGGGCAAGGCATCAGTGCGCTTATCCATTTCGGCATAAAGATCGGCTTTATCACTGGCCGTTACTCCAATATCGTGCGGCGCCGGGCGAAAGAACTGGGCGTAACGATGGTTTATCAAAATGTGCAAGACAAGGTCCAGATCTACGATCGGATTAAACGGAAGACGGGACTGGAGGATGAAGAGATCGCGTATGTGGGAGATGATATATTAGACTTGCCGGTACTGCGAAAGGCAGGCTTGGCGATTACTGTTAGAGACGGTTGGCCAGGTCTCAAATCCCGGGTCGATTATATGACTAGAAGCGGAGGAGGAAGGGGGGCGGTAAGGGAAGTCTCGGAACTGGTCCTCAAGGCGCAAGGTAAGGGGACCGCACTCTAAGGCCGCGAACAATCGTGCAAATTGATCAAGTTTGCTCACCGCGAAAGCAATTTCCGTGCCCATTGCTTTACAGCCCTTTTAAAGAGTGGTATTTTGAGAACTTAAATCTGAGGTTCAGCATGCGCAGACGCAATAGGCTCATACTGTTGCTGGTCATTTTTTTATCGCTCGGAGGTGTGGCCTACAAAGTCGGCGAGAGCGTTTGGATCATGAAGACCGAGGAGATCAAAAAAAATCCGCTGAAGGCGCTGGACTATCTTCCCGAGTCGGCGCTTCAGATGAAGGATTTTCATCGTGCGAAACTCGAAGATGGCAGAAAGATGTGGGAGCTTTTTGGCGATGAAGCAAACTATTTCAAGGAACAGAAACAGGCGATCATAAAAAAGCCGCGCTTTTATTATTACAACAAGCAGGGTGAGATCATCGAAACAACGGGTGCTACTGCGCGTTTGTTCTTTAATGAGAAAGAACTGGAGAAAATGCAGCTCGAAGGTGGAATCCAAGTAACCTATCAAGGATACGTGTTAAAGTCCGATGAGGCGACTTATTTCGCCGACGCGGGGCGAATTATTCTACCGAAGAAAGCAACCGTGGCGGGGAACGGCCTGGAGGTAGAAGGATCCCGGATGGAGGTTGAACTGGAGGTAAAGAAAGTGCGCTTGGTGCAGAACGTCAAGACCAAGATCGAGCCCGATAAGGTGTCGAAAAAAGACAAAGGATCCAGCCCTAACCAGATGAGCGGAGGTTAGATGGGTTATTCAATGCCAAGGGTATCGCTATTTTTGTTACTCCTCTCCGCTTCTACGGTTATTGGGGCAGGCGATGCTGCGACGCCAGCGAAAGATGAGTCGAAAACAAAAGGCGGTACGGCGTTTGAATTCAACAAAAAGGATCCCATTTATATCAACTCCGATTGGATGGAGTTTGATCAAACCAAGAACACGATCACGTATAAGGGGCGCGTGGTTACAACCCAGGGAGAAATGACCTTAAGAAGTGACACCCTGACGGCCGAATATACTCCGGACATGAAGCAGATCAAGCAGATCGTTGCTGAGGGGAAGGTGAATGCCACGCAAGGCAATCGGGTGGCCACGGGGGAGAAAGTCGTTTTTGACGACCAGGCCAAGACGGTGACTTTGACGGGTAGTCCCATTATGCGGCAAGGAAATAATCAAATCAGCGGATCAAAAGTCATTTATTTTGTCGAACAGGATCGAGCGGTGGCTGAAGGAGACGGCAAAGTTAGGGTACAGGCAACGATCTTTCCTGAAGAGCTAGGCAAGCAGGACAAAGGAGAATCCGCTTCGAGCAATTAGAGATGAGCGCTCTTATAGCTGAGACGGTGGCAAAGTCCTACAGTGGTCGTCGCGTCGTCAATGGAGTCAATGTTGAGGTCAAAGGCGGTGAAATTGTCGGTTTGCTTGGTCCAAATGGCGCAGGGAAAACCACCACGTTTCACATTATGGTCGGCTTGGTTCAGCCTGATGAGGGAAAGGTGATTTTGAACGACCATGATCTGACAGGTGCGCCCATCTACCAGCGGGCCCGAGCGGGAATTAGCTATCTTCCGCAAGAATCCTCGGTTTTTCGGCGCCTAACCGTAGAAGAAAATCTATATGCGATTTTGCAGACTCTTGATCTCAGTGGCGCGCAACAGCAGGAGAGATGTCAGGCGCTCATGAAGATGCTCGGTGTAGATCACCTCGCCCGTCACAAGGCCTTTACGTTATCGGGCGGAGAGCGGCGGAGAGTAGAAATCGCCCGTGCGTTGGTTCTTTCTCCTTATTTTGTTCTCCTGGATGAACCCTTTACTGGTGTGGATCCCATTGCCGTTGCAGAAATTCAGAAAATCATCCGTAGATTGATCCTAAGCGGAATCGGGATTCTGATCACCGACCACAATGTTCGGGAGACGTTGGGAATCTGCGACCGAGCGTATATTCTTAGCGACGGCACGGTTTTAGAAGAAGGAACGCCGGAGAAGATCGCCTCGAGCGCCAAGGCGAGGAAATTTTATTTGGGAGAGGGTTTTAAGTTCTAGTTATGGCTCTAGAGATTCGCCAGGTCCAGAAACTCGCTCAGCAATTGGTCATGACACCTCAGCTGCAGCAGGCGATTAAGCTGCTCCAGTTGTCGCGTCTCGAACTTCAGGAGATGATCTCAAAGGAGTTGCAGGATAATCCCGCCTTGGAGGAAGGAACCGCTGAAGAGACCGAGAACGGAGAGCAACCCAAGTCGGAATTGCCGCCGGAGAGCGCTGAGCCAATAACGGAACCCGTGATCAACCGCGAGCCTGCCGTTGACAAGATCGGTACGTTGGACTGGCAAGAATATCTTGACACCCATTCCAATTCGATTCACGGATCTCTGACCGCAGAAGCTACCGGGGACGATGGTGACAGCCCGCCATCGTGGGAGAATAGCTTAACTAAGAAGAGCTCCCTTGAAGATCATCTGATTTGGCAACTCCGTCTCTCGAAGATCTCCGAACGCGAAGAGAATATTGGTTTTTATATTATCGGCAACTTGGACGAGAATGGCTACCTGGCCCTTTCGTCGGAAGAACTCTGCAGGGCCACAGAAAGTAGCCCTGAGGAAGTGGAGAAAGTTTTAAAGCCCATTCAATTCTTTGATCCGGTAGGAGTTGCGGCTCGTGATCTGAGGGAATGTCTTTTGGTTCAGCTGGAGAGCCTTCAGCTCGCTGACAGTTTGGCGGCCCGAATCGTAAGCGATTATCTGAATTACCTAGAATCCAAACGTTACGAAAAGATGGCTCGCGAGTTGGGTGTTACCGTGGATGAAATCGCGGACGCTGCTCATGTGATCGCATCCCTCGAGCCGAAGCCATCGCGTGGGTTCGGTCAGGAGGAAGCTCTTACTGTTTTGCCGGACGTCTTTGTGGAAAAAATCGGTAATGAATACGTCATCTACCTCAACGACGACGGCGTGCCGCGTCTAAGAGTAAGTTCACTTTACCGGCGCATGGTAGGCCAAGAAGGGGCGGCAGAAGAACAGGCACGCCAATACCTCCAAGAGAAAGTGCGTGCCGCTACATGGTTGATCAAGAGCATTCAACAGCGACAACAAACCCTCTACCGGGTTACCCAAAGTATTTTCAAATTTCAGCTGGAGTTTCTCGACCACGGAGTCAGTCATTTAAAGCCCATGGTGCTTCGCGACGTCGCGGAAGACATACACATGCACGAATCGACGGTGAGTCGGGCCACGGCAAACAAGTATGTGCATACACCGCAGGGGCTTTTTGAACTCAAGTTCTTTTTCCAAAGCGGCCTCAAAAGCGGTGCCGGGGACGATGTCGCGAGCGAGAGTGTGAAGGAAAAAATCCGTAACATTATAGCCGCCGAGGACCCGCGAAAACCTCACAGCGATCAACACATTGCTGCGCTTTTATCGAACGATTCTATCGATATCGCACGCCGCACGGTGGCCAAGTACCGAGAGGCCATGGGTATTCTTCCTTCGTCGAAGCGGAGACAGCCTTACTTCAAGAAATAAGTGCTGAGGGGTAAATTTCACAATGAGCGACGTGAAAGTTGCCGTGACGTTTCGCCATACACAACCTACCGATGCGTTGAAACATTATGCCGAGCAGAAGATCCATCGCATCGGAAGGCATTTTTCACTATCATTGGAAGCCCATGTGGTCCTTTCCGTGGACTCCAAGGAGCGCCACATTGCGGAGGTCGAGTTGCATACGCGCGGAGCCATGATCCATGGCAAAGAGGAAACCGACGATCTCTATTCAGCCATTGACTTGGTGATTGACAAGCTTCAGCGCCAGGTGCAAAAGCAAAAAGAAAAGATCAAGCTTAATCGAAGAAGGGCGAAAGCGTGAAGATTACAGATTTTCTGACTAAGGAAGCGGTTATTCCTGCCCTCGTGGCGCGCGAAAAAAACGCTGTCCTGAAAGAAATGGCGACCGGGTTGGTCGCTAACCATCCAGCGCTTGATGAGAAAAGGGTTCTTGAGGTTTTGTTGGAACGGGAACGGATCAGCACGACGGCCATTGGTGAAGGTGTAGCGATCCCGCATGGAAAGCTTCGGGGGGTCGACCGCGTGGTCGGCATTTTCGCCCGTAGTTTGGAGGGGGTTGATTTTGCTTCTTTGGATGGTGGACCGACGCACCTGTTTTTTGCCCTGATTGCCCCGGAGAATGCCGCCGCCGATCATTTGAAGGCTCTGGCGAGAATCTCTCGATTGCTCAAGGACCCCACTTTCCGCAGCCGCCTTATCGAAGGAAAGACACGACAAGAAATCTTCGAAATCATCGCCCAAGAAGATCAAAAGTTCTGACCTCTTATGGTCGATGGTCTGGACATTTTCATCATTACCGGCCTCTCCGGCTCGGGAAAGAGCGTTGCTATTCATGCTCTAGAGGACAACGGGTTTTTTTGCATCGACAATCTGCCGGCGCTGTTAATCCCGAAATTCATTGATCTTTGCCAAGGGTATCAAGAACAGATCAGACGGATCGCCCTAGGTGTCGATTTAAGAGGCGGCCAGTTCCTGCAATCTTGGCCACAAGTCTTAGCTGAGATGCGCGCCGCTGGACATCATGTCCAGGTGCTTTTTTTCGATGCGTCGGATGAAGTGTTGCTACGCCGATTTAACGAGACTCGCCGCCCGCACCCGCGTGCGGGCCAAGGATCGATTCAGGAAGGTATTACAAGGGAACGTAAAGCCTTAGAAGGGATGCGGGAACTCGCGGATAAGGTGATCGATACGAGCGATTTGAACGTTCACCAGCTGAAGAGAGAGATGGAGGAAGATTTTTGCCAGATATCAGGCTCCCGCCGTATGAGCGTGTTCTTGACCTCCTTCGGATACAAGTATGGCATTCCGCACGATACCGATATCATTTTTGATGTTCGATTTCTCCCGAATCCTCACTTTGTCCAGGAACTCCGAGGAAAGAGCGGCTTGGAGCCCGAGGTCAAGGAGTACGTTCTCAAGAACGAAGAGACCCGGATATTTCTCGATCGGCTTTTTGCGCTTCTGGAATTTACCTTGCCCCTGTACGAGCGCGAGGGAAAAAGCAGTTTGACACTCGCCCTAGGGTGTACCGGGGGACGACACCGTTCTGTTGTGCTGGTGGAAGAGCTGTACAACAGTTTGAGCAAGGATAAATTTCCCATCCACGCTAAACACCGAGACATCGACAAATAACTGAATGAGCCGAGTCACTAAGAAGTTGGAGATCAAGAACAAGCTCGGGCTCCATGCCCGAGCGGCAGCCTTGCTGGTGCAAACCGTAAACAAGTTCGAAGCTCAAGTCAGTTTTTCCAAAGACGGTCAGACGACCGATGGCCGGAGCATCATGGGCGTACTGACATTGGCCGCAACTCAAGGGAGCAAGATCCAAGTTGAAGCCAGTGGCGAGGATGCGGAACGGGCGGTCCGGGCCATCGAAAAGTTGATTGACAGAAAATTCAACGAACCTGAGTAAGGTTGAATCAGCCTCCCTTATCCGATATAGGAAACTGATTCATTTGGGCCCTGGAGGTGACTTCTATGGCAGGCAAGGATTTCTTGTTTACTTCAGAGTCGGTCTCTGAAGGTCATCCGGACAAGCTCTGCGACCAAGTCTCGGATGCGATTCTAGATGCTCACTTGGCGGGGGATCCGGACAGCCGGGTCGCCTGCGAAAGTCTAGCGAAGACTGGGATGGTGGTTGTCGCAGGCGAAATCACCAGCAAAGCCAAAGTGAATTACGCCGATGTCGTTCGGGAAGTCGTTCGCGATATCGGCTATACCGATTCCGGCATGGGTTTTGACGGTAATACCTGCGCAATCCTGACGGCCGTCGAGCAGCAGTCGCCTGATATCTCTCAGGGCGTAACCGAAGGCCAAGGGTTGCACAAAGAACAAGGGGCAGGGGATCAGGGGATGATGTTCGGTTATGCCTGCGATGAGACACCCGAGCTGATGCCTTTTCCGATCCAGATGGCTCACAGCTTAGTTAAGTATCTGGCTAAGATTCGCAAGGGCGGTGAGGCTTACTTTCTCAGACCCGACAGCAAGTCCCAGGTGACCGTTGAATATCGCGACGGTAAACCGGTAAAGGTCCAGAGCGTAGTTATTTCCACTCAGCACAGCCCAGAAGTCGAATACAATAAACTCAAAGAGACAATCATCGATGGCGTAATCAAAGCGGTTATTCCGGCGGAATACATCGACAAGAATACCGTCTACCACGTGAACCCTACGGGGCGCTTTGTGGTCGGCGGTCCCCAGGGCGATTGCGGGCTCACCGGTCGCAAGATAATCGTTGATACCTACGGAGGTATGGGACGCCACGGTGGCGGCGCCTTTTCTGGCAAAGATCCTTCCAAGGTGGATCGCAGCGCGGCCTATATGGCGCGTTATGTCGCTAAGAACATCGTCGCTGCGGAGCTAGCAACAAAGTGCGAGGTTCAACTAGCCTATGTCATCGGGGTTGCGCGACCGGTTTCGGTTTTGGTGGATACCTTTGGCACCGGGGTTATCCCGGAAGCTAAGCTTGCTGCGATCGTGCAAGATCACTTCGATCTCAGACCCAAGGGCATTATTCACACCCTAGACCTTAAGAGACCCATCTATCGCTCTACCGCCGCTTACGGCCATTTCGGACGCACACCGGAGGAAGGCCAGTTTACATGGGAAAAGACGGATCGGGCCGAAGAGCTCAAAAAAGCAGCGGCCCGCGCATAGTCGCGGACGGATAGAGAGGAAAATTTCAGCATGGCAAAGAAGTATGACGTCAAGGATACTCGTTTAGCTCCCGGCGGAAGGAAGCGGATACTATGGGCTGGTCAGGACATGCCGGTTCTGCAGCGCGTGCGCGAACGATTTCGCAAAGAAAAGCCGCTTCAGGGGATGCGTTTTTCTGCTTGCCTTCATGTTACCGCGGAGACTGCCAACCTAGTTCAGATTTTGAAGGCTGGCGGCGCGAATGTCGTCCTGTGCGCGTCCAATCCGCTTTCTACTCAAGATGACGTCGCGGCATCGTTGGTAGAGCACGACAAGATGTCCGTTTATGCCATCAAGGGTGAAGACAATAAAACCTATTATCGTCATCTGCGCGCGGCCCTGGATCACGAGCCGGTGATTACAATGGATGATGGCGCCGATCTGGTTTCCTTGCTGCACACGGATTATTCAAATCTCGCCTCAAACTTGATCGCAAGCATGGAGGAGACGACCACGGGAGTGATTCGGCTGCGTGCGCTGGAAAGGGACGGAGCGCTTAGAATTCCCGTCATCGCCGTCAACGACGCGGCAACAAAGCATCTTTTTGATAACCGTTATGGCACAGGCCAGTCAACCCTCGACGGCGTTGTTCGCGCGACGGATATGCTAATCGCTGGAAAACGGGTTGTCATCGCGGGTTACGGCTGGTGTGGTAAGGGTGTGGCGGCACGGGCGCGCGGTATGGGTGCCAAGGTCATCGTCACGGAAGTCGACCCTGTCCGGGCTCTCGAAGCTGCGATGGATGGATTTGAAGTGATGACGATGAAGGACGCCGCTCGGGTAGGTGATCTATTCATTACTCTCACCGGCGACATGCACGTTATCGCGGCGGAACATTTGAAGGCCATGAAAAACGGCGCGGTGATTTGTAACTCCGGCCACTTCGATATCGAAATCGACCTCAAAGCGCTGAAAAAACTTTCCACCAAAGTCGAAAAGAACGTGCGCAATTCCGTCGATGCCTACACGCTGCCCGGAGAAAGAAAGATTTACTTGATTGGCGAAGGTCGGTTGGTTAATCTCGCCGCTGCGGAAGGACATCCCGCTTCAGTGATGGATATGAGCTTTGCTACCCAGGCTTTGGCCTCCGAATGGGCAGTGAAAAATCGCGCGGAGTTGACGCCTAAAGTTTATGAGGTTCCCAATACCGTGGAAGATTGGGTTGCGAAGCTGAAGCTCGCATCAATGGGCATCCGCATCGATGCTCTGACCAAGGAGCAGGAAAAGTACCTCTCTTCCTGGGCTCACGGCACCTAGCCGCGCCACGAGTGCTTTGTCATAAGACTTCGGAAGTTTGATATCTTCCGGAGTCTTTTTTATTCACGCTGTCAGCTAAATCCGGATTCCGCAGTTCCTGGGCGAGGCGTGAGCGTGGAGCAGCGAACGCATAGACCGTAATGTTTCAAAATTTTTTTGTTACTTGGCACTTCGTTTGAGGCGTTGAGGACGTCGCTCATCGCACCGATGCCCGCAACTGCGCTCAGAGGCACAGGCCCGTTGCGTTCGCTACCGGAGGCTTACGCCTTGTCCTGTGCTTCGCCTTCGACTGCGGAATCCGGGCTAAACGTGGGGTGGGTGGTCAAGTCGGTTTGTTTTACCGCTGGACGGCTTGACCTCAAGCCAGCCGTCGGAATAATAATGACTTGAAAGAGCGATTCGTTGCGGAGGTTCTGAGGAGGTTATATGGACGCGTTGCAAAAATTTATCGAGTCCGCTCGCAAGCTTCACGCCGAGGAAAAAAGTCCGGCGAAGCGCTGGGAGAAACTGACGCCGCTATTGCAAGAGTTGCTGGCCGATCCGTCGATTAGGGAGCAATCCAAGAGCTGGCCGACATGCTCACAGGCAGAGCGAGCGCAGAATCTGCTGTTCTACGAAGATCCCCAGTATCAATTTGTTATCAACGGGCTAATCAAAGCGCCGAAATCGCGCACCCAGATCCATGACCACGCTCACAATTGGACTCTCTATGGTGTGCTGGATGGAAACGAAACCATCGAGCGCTACGAACGGTTGGATGATCGCAGCAAATCCGACTACGCGGAAATACGCAAGACCGTTGACGTGAAAGTGGGTCCCGGAAAGATAGATTTAGTTGCGCCGTATGAAATCCATGCCGAGGAAAGTGGCGACGAACGCACGGTAGCGATCATCGTTCGCGCGGAGAAAGCAGGTGGTTTCTTGCAGGGTCGCTATGATCCAGCGACAAAAAAATACTGGCAGGGCTACGGACCGGAGCAAATCCCCTACGAATTGAAATAAAGCGAGCTCACGATCCTGGTCGTGGCATCTAACTTCCAAACCCCTCTGAGGTAATCGTGGCAGAATCAGCAACTGGCGGTAGACCCCGCATCGCGGTTTTTTCGGGTCCCACCGCTACAATTCAAAACAGCGAACCGTTGGTGACCAGCAACAAAGCCCGGGGGAAGTACGGACTACCGCTGCGGACGAATCCAGACGGGACGCCGATGCGATTCGACGTGCTTCGCGCGCAACGTTTGGCTGCGCCCGTTACGGTCTACATCGAACAATTCAGTGCTCACCCTCTCGAACGTGATGCCGCTGAGCTTTACAGTCAGCCCGACGGTTATCTGGATTCTACCGGTGTTTTTCACAAAGAGCGCACTGGGCCCAGTGACAAACCCGTCTACGAAGTCACTCTCAAGCCAGAGGACGGTCTCTACCCGTTGCCTTATATGGCGCGTCAAGCCAACGGGCAAGCATGGGAAATGGACGGCACTGAAAAAAACGTGGCGGCGGACCTTTGCCGGGTTCCGTTTTTTCCGGACGGGTCGCGTCTATTTGAAGAGATCGATCGCCTCGGCATTTCACACGAAGGTGTCGGCTGTCTTCTGACCGGAAAAGCTGACTTCGATTTCTACCGTGCGCTGCCTTCCGGCGGCTATGCAAAAGGACGGAGTGCTGGTGAACGAACTGACACCGGCGATGGCGACATTACGCCGGAAGTTCGGGGCATAGATTTCTTTCCGTACCGGCCGGGTTACTTGCGTAAAGAGCCTCCCATGGCGGCGTTAGCGCGTCTGACCAATGTCGTTCAACGCGCGCTCAGCAGCGGCAAATATCTGGGTGGGATCTGGCTTGAGGGCAGCCCGTTTGTCGAAGAGACGACCTATTGGTTGAACTTGCTGATCGATACCACTCTGCCGATCGTTGGCAATTCATCGCAGCGACCTCATGGGGCGATTGGCAACGACGGCGATCGTAATATCGTCGATTCCGTGGACTACATCACTTCTCGTATTTGGGCGGACGAAAACGGCCGCGATTGTATCGGTGCCGTTGCGATTCTCGACGAGCAGATTTTTACCGCGCGGGACGTGCAAAAAGCCGACGCCCGACCGGGTGGCTATATCGCCACAGGAGGCCATGGCGGAATAATCGGCAGAATGGGACATCCGGGTTTACCGCAGTTCTCGTTTAAAACAGTCAAGCGGCATACCTACGACTCGGCGGTGAATATGACGATGCTACCGAGAGAAGTTCAAGGTTCGAGGGTGCAAAATTCAAAGGTCGTTGGCATCGCCGTGCCGGTCAAAAATAATGCTGCAGAATTGCTTCCAACCGCGATTCCGAAAGTCACGATCGTCAAGCATGCGCGATATTTACCGGAGGATACAACGGGCAACGCAGACGAAGAAGTCGATATTCTTGCGCGCATTGGAAAGAATCTGGTCGATGCGCCGTTGGCTGGATTTGTCGCCGAGGGTTCGGCACCCTTCGGCGCGATGAGCAATTCGGTTGATGCAGCGCTTAAGCGCGCGACATTCAGCGGCATGCCGGTAGTTAAAGTCTCAAGAGGAAACTCGAGCGGTTTCGTCGATGCGAGCCGCGATCCGCTGGCGATTGCTGGGAGCAATCTCACAGCGACCAAAGCGCGGTTGTTACTGATGGCTTGTTTAATGCGTTTCGGCAGTTTACCGCTGGCGGTTGATCCCAATAAACCGACGGAAGCAGAAACAGAATCGACCAAAGCAAAGCTCGCCCAATACCAGGACGTTTTCAATACGCACTGATCCCGGGCCGCCCATCGATCATTTTCGGAGGCAATTGATGTCGGGAAAACACAATCACAAAGCCTTTGAGGGACACATGCATGACTTCGAGGCTCATATTCGGGCGGTCGAAGAGGACTTGGAATATTACCGGGGCAAACGGTTTGAGCCGCGCATCATCTATTTGATTCGTCGCGGGGTCGTGACCTTCTCCGATCTGCTGAAAGCACGGGTGGCGCTCAAGCGGAGGAACCAATTTTTCAAACTGAAAAAACCGCAGGGCAAGAACATCGAAGCGCGGGTGCGCTACCTGGAAGAATGGCTCGATGAATATGTCAAAGGCATTGCTTTGGTGTCTGCACGAGCCGTCGAAGCTATGGACATGGTGACCGAAGACAACCGAAAGGAGCGCGGCGATTACGACGACTTTTTCAAGATCAAAAAAAAGGAACACCATGGCACCCTCGAAGAACGCATGGTGAACCTGGAGCAGGATTTGAAAGATTACCAAGAGTTGCTCGAGGTATTCGTCCAGGCGCTGATTCGGCGCGGTTGGTCCACACGCGAGCAGTTGCAACGGCGTTGGCAGCAACTCCACGAGGAGCGCCCATGGGCCGGCGGCGTCATCGTCGCCAAGGCCTGGACTGATCCTGCGTTCAAACAGGCGCTGCTATCGACCGGCCGCGAAGCGCTGCGAGAAATGGGTGTGCACCAAGGCAAAGTCGGCAAACTGGTGGTAGTGGAGAATACCGACAAGATTCACAATGTCATCGTTTGTACGTTGTGCTCCTGTTATCCCTACGACATTCTCGGTGACACGCCGTGGTGGTACAAGCACGAGAGCTACCGGACAAAAATCGTCCAAAATCCCCGCGCGTGTATGCGGGAGATGTTCGGATTGGAAGTTCCTGCGGGTAAAGAAGTTCGGGTGTACGATAGCACTTCCGATGTTCGTTACTTTGTCTTGCCGCAACGCCCTACGGGTACAGAGGGGATGTCGGAAGAAGAGTTGGCCAAGCTCGTCACAGTCGACAGTCTGATCGGTGCCGGCTACGCGCTGGAACCCTGGCAGCAGGAGGACCCAGGAGCGAATTCGGAAGCACCCAGAGTTAGGCCGGATTGAGGAAGTCTATGGAATCCGCCAACAGTAAATATAGGATCGGTGATGCGGTTTTGGTTGCCGCGGAAAATCCCACCGGCAACCCGCGCACGCCGCGTTATGTCAGGGGAAAACGGGGCGTCATCGGCGCGGTTCACGGTCTATTGGAGAATGTCAGAGACCACCGTGGTATTCATAAGCCGCTATACACCGTCAGATTCGATCTGAGCGAGGTATCGACCTGTGACGACCAAGATTCTGTCTGGGTCGATGTGCACGAAGAATGGTTAAGTTCGCTACAGCCGGAAGAGAGAAATTAGTCGGCTAAGGACTGGTGCATCGTGATACGATGTGATTGTAGAACCTTGCCCGGATACTTGCGAATTTGTTACTGACTCTTACAGTCGAGCCGGATGATTTTCTAGAACTACCTGGGCTATTAACTCCGCGATAATTTCATCGTCATGAGGAATTTCGTAAATCCCGGCGTGGGATGGGTCATCAGGCTCTTCCGGCTCGTGCAAGACGCGAAGTAGCCGGTTGTCCGCGCTCTCACGCTCGACTTTACTTCGGAGAGTCCCGACATTGAGGATTGCAATTCGTGCCGTAGCCCCAACCTTCAATTTTTTTGTGTAAAGTTGCTGCAGGTCGCGTATCTGACCCGCTCGACCGGGACTTCTTAGCACCTCCAGCCAATTTACGGATAGATATGCTTCGCCTTCACGCAGCATAAACGCAGTGGCTTGGATCTCACCGTCGTCGATGGTCGTGGGTTTGCAGTATCGGCCACATGGTCAGAATCAGGGACTGCCTGGCCTTCATTCTGAAGCCCAATTTAGAACACCATGCGGCTTTGCAATGTCTAAGATCACGTCGACGGTTGCTGCTCCCGAAAGCCGAATGGTCTCACCAGAATGTTTGTCGTTAGGGCAAAAAATCACAAAGCGAATTCTGCCGTCGGGTAAGAAATGAATACTAAAAACTCGGTCAGATCCTGATTTCCAGGTGGCGTAAATATTTCGGTCTGGCGTCACTGAAACAGTCGGACATCGGAGCGATGGATAGGCCTTAAGCAGCTCAACAAAGTGCTGCAGTGATCCTACTGTGATTCCACGGCCATCCAATTCTTCTTCTTGTACAGCCTTTTGAAGTTCACTTAACCGAACTGTAAGTTTTGTCCTGTACCTAACCGAAAGAGTTGTCGCAACACGCCAAATTATTTCCTCTACAGTCTCGTCCTCTGTTGCAGGTTGCTGTTGGGTAGCCATACTACGGGCCTGACCCACCATGTTTAGCGTCATGAACTCTCTTGAAGTGACAACTGTAGCGGGGAGAATCCCCAACGATTTTGCTACGTACTTAAGAAATATATGTGTCTTTCCCGAGCCCATCGGCACTTGAAGAACCTGAGCGTAATCTTGTGAGGGCGTTTCAGGCGCGTTTACTAATCTCGGACTTGCCGACCAAGAGGCGGAGCTGCTTGGAGTCGTCGAGAAACTAGATTCCTCTTCGAACTCTGAAGCCCCATACGCTATCACGGGTTCTTTTGCGGTCCAAATTTTCCCGAATACCTGTTGTGGAGCTTCTTCTGTCATCTTTCGCGTTTCCAGATGGTTTCTTGTATTTCCTTTTCTGTTAAGTCAGTAAAGCCACGGACAATCCACTCGTGGGCCAAATCAAACCAATTGCGCATCGCTTGCGCTGTTTTCTCTGCTCCGAATCCTCTTGCAGTCAATTCTAAAATTAAGCTAGGAACGCCGTCAATCTTTCGTGTAGCTTGGTTGAGTTTGACGTTCAACCAACCCTTGCCTTCGGGTAGCTCAAACCTTAGTTGCCAGGCAATATTTGTAGGATTAGGCAAAAAATGATGTTTCTCCTTTTTCCAAGTGAAGTCTGGAATCACTTTTGGAAGATCAATGATACTTTCCCAGCCCTGTCCCACAGGAATGTGATTGATGTAGGTCAATTCACATTCGAGTGGCTCGATTTTACCGAGTTGTAATTCGCTCGCAAAAGCGTCTAGGTGGCTTTTCGCCTTCTCAAATTTCTTGATGACTGAAGGATACCGAGGGTAGTCATCGCCGCGATGACGCCAGTTATAGTAGAAGCGATCCACCTGAAACTGAATTAACTCATTATCCGCCTTACTGATAAACCATACTCTTGGTAACGGAAATCCTGTTGCGTCATCAACTAATAAAGATGTGTCAGTCGCAATTGGAACTGCGTGCTGAACCGTAGGGTACTCGTTACGAAACTTTTCCCACAACAAGCCTATGTGGGGAACCTTTAACTGGCGTAAGCGTTCGAACCTGAATCCACAGACTACTTCATCAACGGGCGGCCGCTTGTAGCTAGGAAGCGGTTCTGAAGTCTTAGACGTTGAATTCATATTTGACAGTTGTCGTGCCCATACTCGCCGACCTAGCTTCAGAATATTTGAATAAGTTAGCGAAATCCATAAGTGTAGTGGAAGCAATCCAATACTGATGCTGGACCTAAACTGTTCTGGCTATTTTACTCAGGCAAATTCTGGCGTCAAATGGAACAGGGCTAGGGAACACTCAGTGGGTGGATAACAAGCGTGATCCATGAGGCGGCCCAGCGCATCATGAAAATTGTGCGTGCAACTGATGTTAAGAAATATGCGAAAAGACAATGGACAACGAAGAGTCAAATGAGGGCTATCTCCAAACCTCTTCTGCCGTCTCGACGATTCGATCCAATTTTCGCCACATTTCGTCTTCGGTCATCACCTTGGAATCGATGCCGCCGAAGCCGCATTGGGGACTGAGCCCAAGCTGCTCGAGTGGAAGATACTTGCTCGCTTGATCGATTCGTCGCTTAAGTTCATCCGTGGGCTCCAGTTCTGAGCTCTTGGTTGTAACCAGACCCAGGACAACGACCTTGTCCTTGGGAACCATTCTCAAGGACTCAAAACTTCCCGCACGGTCGCTGTCGTATTCCAACAACAAGCGGTGATGCTTCAAGCTCGTGAATAGCTGCTCGGCGATGGCGTCGTAGTGGCCCTCGCGGTGCCACTGCGGAACGAGCTTCCCCGTTTTGGGATCGATAGTGCGTGCGTTGCCGCGGCAGACGTGGATCCCGAAGGTCACACCGGGGAAGCCTTCGATGACTGCGTTGTCAGCATCGATCGATCGCTGCAAGTTCCTTTGCGGGTCTTCACCGCGCGATCGCATTCTATCCAGCGATATTTTGTCGACGTAGGCGGTGTAACCAGGCGCGTCGATCTGAATGTACTTGCAGCCGGCTTCTACCAGCTCAGAGATCATTTGCCGTTGGATCGTGACGATGTGCTCGACAAAATCGTCGAGACCTTTGTACACGCTCATAGAAGCTTCCCACTTGAAGCGCTGCGCCACGCGATCTGGGCCGATAAGCGTCACTTTCACCGGCTTGTTTGCGACATTTTGGGCGAAGCGAAACTCATCCAGAGGAATATTTTTAACGAGCGTCAGCCGCTCGACGGCCGGCCGCCGGGTAATAATCGCCGGTCCCTTCTCATCGAAATTCTGCTCCGCCCGTTCTAGAGGGTTTGGGTTGAGCTGCCGGTGTTCGTAATACGCGCCGACGTCTTGGGTTACGTCGAAACCTGTAACCGCTTCGGAAAAGCTTTCCTGAAAATTGTGTCGCCGAAACTCGCCGTCCGTCAGCACTGGAAGCCCGTGTCTTTCTTGTCCAGCGATCACTTCGCGAATCGCTTCGTCTTGGGTTTGGCGGAGTTCGTCGTTGCTGAGCCGCTTGCGGTCGTAGCGGTCGAACGCTTCCTTCAATTTGGTGGGCCGAACGAGACTGCCGATATGGTCGATCCGAAGTCGTTTCAAATCTTCCGTTGTCGATGAATTTATCAAACTTGCCTCCGTTTGAATTGAGTTATGGGCGAACGTGTTAGTGTCGTGAGCTAGAAATTCGTCACATAATTCCCTGCCCTCATTCCGTACAAAAATCTCCCCTTCCCCTCTTTTCCAAAGGGGGTTGGAGCTGACCGGAGAAGATTCCCCCGTTGTCAAAGGGGGATAGAGGAGGATTTGAGTGCAATTTCAGTCGCCGCCATCGTTAAAGTTTTTAAATGAACTTCTGACTCACTACACTAGACAAAATGCACGAATATGGAGTTAGCGACCAGAATACCGCGGGGAGTGAGCCGAAGCCGGTTACTGTCTATCTCGATCAGTCCTGCGCCGACCCATTGCGAGATTTGTGGGTACAACTCCGCGGCGCTCTTGCCGAAGCGCGTGGCAAACGCCTCAAGGCAGATTCCCTCGACGAGTCTCAGGCCGGAAAACATATGCTCTCCCGCAGCTCTATTTAGATCGCTTTCTTCTGCATCAATGACAGCCTGCCCACTTTTGCTGATCGTGCTCATGTAGTGAGCTGGATTTTTCTCGTTCCACCAACGTCGTCCATAAATGCCATGATTGGCAATACGCTGATGGCTGTGGGCTCCGGCACCAATGCCGAGATAATCGCCGCTTTGCCAGTAGTTGACGTTGTGCCGGGAATGGAAACCAGGCCTTGCGTAATTGGAAATCTCGTAGCGCCGCAAACCCGCATCGCTAAGTCTTCGTTCGATCAGCTCTGCCATGGCGATCTCCTCTTCTTCGTTTAAGAGTCTAATTCCGCCACTGCGATAGGCACGGTAGAAGGGAGTCCCTTCTTCGATGGTGAGGTTGTAAGCCGAGAGATGAGGTGATTGGAAGCGGAGGGCGGTATTTAAGTCGTTTTCGAGATCGCCGAGAGTTTGACCGGGGTTGGCATAGATTAAGTCGAGACTGAAATTTTCAAATCCCGCGTCGCCGATGACCTGCAACGCCTTTACCGCTTCATCGGCGGAATGAACCCTTCCGAGAAACTTGAGCAGATGAGGCTGGAAAGACTGCACGCCGACGCTGATACGATTCACCCCACAGGAGCGGTAGCCGGCGAAGTTTACGCTGTCCACGGTTCCGGGATTGGCTTCTAAGGTAATCTCGCAGGTGGAGTCGATACCGAACAACGCGGCTGCGCTTTCGAGAATGCGCCCGATGCTCGACGGTTGAAAGGTCGACGGAGTTCCGCCGCCGAAAAAGATCGTTTGGAGGCTTCTGCCGCGCCAATGATTTATACAGGCATAATAATTCAGCTCTTGAATCAATGCTGCTGTGTAATCTACTTCCGGGATTTCCGGAACGACGTGGGAATTAAAATCGCAGTAAGGACATTTGCTGACGCAATAGGGAATATGAACGTAGAGGGAAAAGGGCTCTTTGTCAGCCGGCATGATAGCCCTATCATATTGAGCAAAGGAGGGTGCTACAACACCTGCGGAAATCAGTTGATTAAAGCTGCAGTACGTCTCCATCCCGTAACACACGAAGACGGTGCCCCTTGAGCCTGCGCAATTCTCTGATCACCTCTTGGCGGAACTCAGGTTTAAGGTGAGTAATTAGAATTTGCGGCGATTTCATCGACAGCTTGTCGAGTTCATGAAGTAAAGTTTGAGGCGTTAAATGACCGCTCACATCGGCGACCTCCTGGAGGCGGTTCGGGAAAGAGGCCTCGATGACGAGAGCACTGAGATTTCCATGCTTGCGGGCGAATGACCAGACGTTTTTCGTTGGCCCAGTATCGCCGACGTGAAGCAAGGCGCTATTCTTCGTTTCCACCAAAAAAGCGACGGTGGGCACTACGTGGCCAACCCGGATTGCCGTAATGGAATGACTCCCCACCGTGGTCGCTTTGCCCTCGCGTAAAGAGAGAAGCCTCAGCACAGGAACTCGTTGGGTTGGGCCGGTAATGCGCGTGAAGTCTGGCCATACCTGATTGTTGAAAAAGGACTTGGCCAATCCGTCGATGATGCGATCAGCGCTCCAGACGTTGACGGGAACCTTACATTTTCCATAGAGATTATCGGCCAAGGTGCCGAGCGCCATCACGTGATCCAGATGGATGTGCGTCACGAGTATATCTCTGATTTTTTGTTGGGCTGCGAGAGTCAACACCGCCGTGGTGGAGCCGGCATCGATAAGCAACGAGTCATCGATAAGAAACGAGGAAAGATTATGGCCGGGGAGTTGACCTCCCGAACAACCTAGAACGCGAAATTTCACCGCTATGCTCCTTCTTTCCTCGTTGACTTAACGGCTCTCACGGCTCACCATATCGATGCTGCTATTCGTATAGGTTCCCAGCTGGGTGGCTTTGAGCCCAAACCAATATTAGACACGAAGTAAATTGTAAAGGGAAACAAGGCTAAACGGTAGTGGGTTTTCCTGTGGCGGAAACTTTGAAAAAGAGATAATGCTCCCACGAATGGCTCTCATTTGATTTTGAATAGGAGAACCCCCATGTTCGGGAAATGCCCAGTGATTCTGTCAGCAATGGTCCTTCAGCTACTCGGTGCATCGCCAATCAACGCCGGTGAAGCCCCACGCCTGCCTCGCATCGGTATTCTCATCCCCGAATCTGGGCGATCTGAGACTCAGAGCGTTAAGGGACTGCGGGACGGGCTGAAAGAACTAGGGTACAAGGAAAGAGAAAACATTCTTGTCGAAATCCGCGACGCCAAAGGCGACCGGGGGAACCTAAAGTCTATGGCCGATGAGCTTGTAAGCAAAAAGTTCGACGTGATCTTTACCACTGGGACCAGATCCACTCACGCTGCCATGGCTGCGACTAGCGACATACCCATTGTTTTCCGCCATGCGGGTAACCCAGAGACAATGGGTTTCGTCCAGAGCAACACTCGGTCTGGACGAAACGCCACCGGCGTGGGTGGCTTCGGCTTGGAAATGACAGGTAAGAGGCTGGAAACTCTCCAGCGAATTGTCCCGAGAGTCCGCCGGGTGCACATTTTTTATGACCTGAATGATAGATTTTCACGCGACAACTTTGCTCTTGCCAAGAAGTCAGCAGAAAAGCTTGGGCTCGAAGTGGTGGAGCACGGGACGAAATCAGCTGAGGAATTCAAGACCTCCTTAGGCAACCTGCAGACCGAGGCCGTCGACGCCCTCTTTCAGGTTCCAGATAATTTGATTGACAGCGAGGCGGATTTCCTGTTTCAGACGGCGAGGCAAAAGCGGCTCCCCACCATGTTTAATGAAGAGATGTGGGCCATCAAGGGGGCGCTTGGGGCGTATGGCCCCAGCAACTATGAGATGGGTCGTCAGGCCGCCGGCTTTGTGGACAAGATACTTAAGGGTCAAAAACCAGAGAATCTGCCGGTAGAAGCGGCTAAGAAATTTGATTTGATCATCAACTTTAGAACGGCCAATGCGATTGGCCTTACGATCCCTCCGGACGTGCTGAAGAAGGCGGATAAAGTTATCCGATAACAAACACGAGCCGTATGGCGGATTTAGCGGACACGATTAGAACCTTCCCCCTGTTTTCCGGACTCTCACGCGAGGATATAGCCAAAATTCTCGGCAGGCTTGAAGAAAAAGTTTTTAACGCCGGAACGACGATCTTTTCCCAAGGAGATCAAGGCGATTCTTTCTATTTTATCCAGTCCGGCGCCGTCCAGGTTGTACTTGAGGGTGGTGGCGGCAGAAGGGAAAGCATCGCCGTCCTTGGACCGCAGGATTGGTTCGGAGAAATGGCCCTTCTATCAGGGGAGCCGCGCTCGGCAACGATCATCACTGTCAAAGATACCACGGTATGGAGGCTTAGCCGCGAGGACTGGAATGAACTGATCGAGAAATACCCTACTTGGCTCCTCCAGTATTGCGCTAGCCTAAGCAAGAGACTTGCACGCGTAGAGGAGCAATACTCCCAGGGGCGTTATGCGTTCAACTCCCTGGCTGAGGAGTTCTACAGCTCCAGGAGTCCTGAACAACAGCAGTTTTCTCGCCGGGTCTCATTATTGACCACGATAGATCCGCAGACAGTGGACCAGCTTCTCGGGACACAGGGGGCGAGCAGATTCGTGGCCGATCTTGAAAAAAGCGAGTTTCCTTTGATCCGGGCTTTGGGAGGGAATCGATACGAGCTCCACACCTTTTTTAGAGACTTTTTGCGGGAAAAGCTCCTTGAGGTCGAAGGCCGAGAAACCGAGCGCCAACTGCATGCGCAGATTGCAGCTCAATACGAGACGCTGGGTGATTGGCAGCAAACTATCCACCACTCTCTGGAAGCCCAACAGTGGTCTAAAGCGACGCAACTTCTTATCAAACACCAGGAGGAGTTGCTGAACGGCTCCTCCCCGTTCGTGAAGAATGCGGTTGAAAGAATACCGCCCGACCAGTTCTTCGCTGAACCGCATTTAGCGCACATCAAGGCGACGGCGCTGGCTCATGTAGGTGACTTGGGAGGTGCAGTCAGAATCTACAAAGAAGCCCTCTCCCAAAGAGGCGCAGGAACCATGATTGCCGAAGCTGTAGCCCGTTACCAGAGCATGGCGGATACCTTGGTGCAGAAGGGGGAATACGCTCAGGCACTCACCTTTCTTCGCAGCGCGCTCACTCTGGTGGAGCAGGATACGGGAACCATGGCTGGAGATGTGACGGAGCTGTACCGGGACAGAGCCAAGGTAGCCCAACCATCGTCGCTCCCGAGCTCAATGTCCGCAACGGGCTCTATCTGGTCAAATCTCTTCTCTCTCCTTTCTCGTTCCTACCAAGACTCGCCGGTGAGTAGGTGGGTAGGGGGAGTTTTGGGTCTTGCCGTGTGGAGTTATCTCTGGTTCTGGACACCAGACATAGGCCTAGAGCCCGGGGGAACCAAACTGCTTGGCCTGCTGTCCTTGACGTTGATCTACTGGGTCTTTTGGGTCTTTCCGGACTACGGAGTCGCTCTGATTTTTGCTCTGGGATTGATATTGAGCCGCCTGGGAAAGCCAGAAGTAGTCCTCGGTGGTTTCGCCAGCACGACATGGTTTATGACACTTGGCGTGCTGGGTTTGGGCGCAGCGATCACCGGCTCCGGACTCTTTTACCGCCTGTCGCTTCAGTTGGTTCGGTTTTTTCCCTTGAACTACTACGGGCAGATTATAGCTCTAGGCTTTATGGGGATCGTCGTGATGGCCCTTATTCCCCAGCAGAGTGCCCGCACTGCGATCATCAGCCAGATGCTCGTCAATTTATCTGAGAGTCTCGGGTACAAGAACCCGTCCAAAGCATCAACGGGCCTTTTTGTTGCCAGCTTCCTTGGCCTGGGGCAACTTGGGTTTCTCTTTCTCACCGGGTCCACAACAAGCCTAATAGCCTGGGGACTCCTTCCCTCCGACGTGCGAGAGCAGTTTACATGGGGTTATTGGTTTCTTGCCGCCTTACCTCTCACTGTGGTCGTTGTCATTATAGTTTTAACCAGCGCGATGTTTCTCTACCGTCCTGAGTCCAAAGCTCAGGTCTCGTATAAAATGGTTCAGAATCAGCTCGACGTCCTTGGTTCTCTATCGCGAAACGAATGGATCACGCTTGGGGTGCTTTGTTTTACCGTGGTAGGTTGGTTGACCGTTTCCTACCATGGAATCGACGGCGCCTGGATCGCGCTCATTTCGCTTTGTGTTCTAATCAATACAGGCATACTGGGCTGGGGCATGTTGAAGAAAGGGATCGACTGGGAATTGCTCATCTATATGGGCGCAACCTTGAGTATACCGATTCTCCTAAGCCAGGCAAAAATCGATGAATGGTTAGTTGGTTTAGCGTCCCCGTTGATTCTTTCTTTTTTGGATAACCCGGTGCTCTCATTTATCATCATCGCTCTCTTTGCCTATGCCGTCAAGTTGGTTTTTACTAGCTTCCTTACCGTTGTGACGCTTACGGTCGCTCTCCTCCCACTGTCCATTGATTTGGGAATAAGCCCGTGGGTCATGGCCATGATTATTCTCGTGGGGTCTGAAGTTTGGTTCTTCACGTTCCAGGTAGATTGGCACACGCTCGCCTACTCGACCACCGAAGGCAAGGGATTCAGTTACCCGCTCATGTCACGAATCAATTTCTTTTACGCGGTCGCCTACATCGTGGCGCTGATAGCGGCCATCCCGTACTGGAGATATTTGGGACTAATGGGCTAGGTAGCCTTTAAATGAAAATCCGAAATCCGAATATCGCAATCCGAAACAAACACTAAAATCAAATCCCAATTCGATTCAAACTGGGCCCCGTTTGATCTCACTGTCGGCACCACCGGCAAATAGCACTCCACCTTCACTGGCAAGCGGACAGTATACAAAAGGACACAGGGAAGTATCCGAAAGGATGCACCACGTTGCCTTGCATACCTCTGCCGGACCGAAAAAACTCGTGAATTCCTTGATGTAATCTATTCTTTCCTTATTGGCACAATTTTCGCTCTAAGCCCGGTGCCAAGCCAGGACAGGGCATGCCAAAACATAGAAAGATCATAAAATTTTAGCTCTTGACAGGGTTGGCCGAAACATGTATGAATTCGGCGCACAATCGGACCATGAGAAGCCATTTCTATCCCACTTTGAAGATTTTACGGAGCGATTTAGAAATTTGGGGAATGAACTGGAAGATAAGGATCTGGAAGATAAGGATATATATCGAAAGATATACGAAAATATATCTTCGGTGATATTGCAAGCGTTCCTAGAATGTGGGTGAGATCAACCGCGCCAGAAGCGGGTGAAAATAATTGAGTGCAACGGTTCTCTCTGATCTCCTCTTCCTCGAGAAGATCGTGTCGCAATACCATTCATGGTTCGACAGGCTCACCACGAACGGTATTGTTGAGTGTAAATTAAAGTCTCTACCTGTTCGTTTTGAGCTTGTCGAAGGGCGAACAGGTAATGCGAGACAGGCTCCGAGGGAAAGATTAACGCTGAGGGTAAAAGAGGAAGTGCCCTTATCT
>Ga0081455_10001046_pt1 | contig 34887 bp, 28 predicted proteins | sample TabmetS3T2R1_FD_70207 | JGI IMG/M metagenome (GOLD analysis project Ga0081455, IMG submission 70207) | Tabebuia heterophylla rhizosphere microbial communities from the University of Puerto Rico - S3T2R1 | ecosystem: Host-associated > Plants > Roots > Rhizosphere ...
GAGACACGGCTCGTCTTCTTCGGCGTCGGTCCTGGACCCGTGCGGGCCCGCCACGCCGAAGCCGCGCTCGCCGGCCGGCCGGTGAGCGCGGACAGCCTCGCGGCGGCGGCGCGCGGGCTCGACGCCGATCTCGACCCACCCGGCGACATCCACGGCTCGCCCGCCCTGCGGCGTCATCTCGCACGCGTGCTGCTCGCGCGCGTGGTCGGGCGACTCACGGAGGCACGGGCATGAAGATCTCGCTGACCGTCAACGGCACGCCGATCGCCCGAGAGGTCGAAGGCCGCCAGACGCTCGTCGATTTCCTGCGATATGACCTCGCCCTGACCGGCTCGCACATCGGCTGTGAGCACGGCGTCTGCGGCGCCTGCAGCGTCCGGGTGGACGGGCAGGTCGTCCGCGGCTGCCTGATGCTCGCGGCCCAGGCCGACGGCTGCCGCGTGGAGACGATCGAAGGGCTCGCGGAGAGCGGGGCCATCGCGGGCCTGCAGCGGGCGTTCCGGGCCGAGAATGCGCTGCAGTGCGGCTTCTGCACGCCGGGCATGCTGCTGACCGCGCACGAGCTGCTGACGCGCGACCCGCGGCCGGACCCGGCCACCATCCGCGAGGCGATCGGCGGCAACTATTGCCGCTGCACCGGCTACCACGCGATCGTGCAGGCGATCCAGAACGCGGCCGCCGGCCGGGAGGGTCAGGCGCCGGTGCAGCCGGCGGCCGACGGCGGCTACGTGGGCCGCTCGGTGGTACGGCCGCAGACCGCGCGCCTGGTCGCCGGGCGCGGGACCTACACCGATGACGTGGCGGTGCCGCGCCTCCTCCACGTGGCCTTTCTCCGGTCGCCCCACGCGCACGCGCGCATCGCGGCGATCGACACCGGGGCGGCCGCCGCGCTCCCCGGGGTCACCGCGGTGGTCACCGGCCGCGACCTCGCCGCGCGGTGCGAGCCGTGGGTGGGCGTGCTGAAGAATTACGCGGGTATGAAGTCGGCGCCGCAGTACCCGCTCGCGGTGGGCAAGGCGGTGTGGCAGGGCGAGCCGGTGGTGGCGGTGGTGGCGGAGTCACGCGCCCTCGCCGAGGACGGCTGCGCTCGGGTGCGCGTGGAGTGGGAGCCGCTCCCGCCGGTGGTGGACGCGGAGGCCGCGCTCGCTCCCGGCACCCCCGCGATCCACCCCGAGCTGGGCGACAATCTGGTGCTCGAGAGCCGTGTGAAGTCCGGCGACGTCGATGCCGCCTTTGCGGCCGCCGATGCGGTCTACCGCGACACGTTCGACACCGGCCGACACACCGTGGTCAGCCTCGAGCCGCGCGTGATCCTGGCCGACTACGACCCGGCCGACGAGACGCTGACCGTGTACCACTCGGGCCAGGCGCCGTACATGCTCCACGACATCCTGTCCCGCCACCTGCGCCTTCCCGAGCACCGCGTGCGGGTGATCAACCGAGACGTGGGCGGCTCCTTCGGGCTCAAGATCCATACCTTTCCCGACGAGATCGCCACCTGCGCGATCGCGGTGATGCTCGGGCGGGCGGTGAAGTTTCTCGCCGACCGGGTGGAGTCCTTTCAGACCGACATCCATTCACGCGACCATCGGATCACCGCGGAGATCGCGGTGAAGCGCGACGGCACGATGGTCGCCATGCGCCTGGACGACCTCGCCCCGGTCGGCCCCTTCTCGATGTACCCGCGCTCGAGCGTGGTGGAGAGCGGCCAGGTGCTGCGCACCACGCCGGGCCCCTACCGCTTGCGCGACTACGACGCGCGCGGCCGCGTGGTCTTCCAGAACAAGACCCCGATGTCGCAGTACCGCGCGGTCGGCCATCCGGTGGCCGCGCTGGTCATGGAGGCGATGGTGGACCGGGTGGCGCGCGAGCTCGGGCTCGACCCGGTCGAGGTGCGGCGCCGAAATCTGCTCACTGCCGACATGTACCCGTACACCGCGCCGAGCGGGCTCTTCTTCGAGAAGCTGTCGCACCACGAGTCGCTCGACGCGGTCCTGGAGCTGTCGGGCTACCGGGCGCTCGGCGCGGAGCGCGACCGGCTGCGCGCGGAGGGCGTGTACCGCGGGCTCGGCCTCTGCGTGTTCATCGACCTCACGGTGCCGGGAGCCCAGACCTACGGCACCGGCGGGGCGCGCATCTCCTCGCAGGATGGCACGACCATTCGGTTGGAACCCAGCGGCAAGCTCACCGTCATCTCGAGCATCACCGAGCAGGGGCAGGGGACCGACACGATCCTGGCCCAGGTGGCCGCCACCACGGTGGGCGTGCCGCTCGCCGACGTGCGGGTGGTGACCGGCGACACCATGGTCACGCCCTACGGCGGCGGCACCTGGGGCAGCCGCGGGGCGGGCATCGGCGGCGAGGCCACCATCCAGACCGGCAAGGCGCTCAAGGAGAACATCCTGAAGGTGGCCGCGGCGGTGCTCGAGGCCGACCCGCTCGATCTCGACGTACGCGGCGGCGCCGTGGTGGACGCGGCCACCGGCGAGACGCGCTTGCCGCTGGCCGAGCTGGGGCGCATCGCCTACTTCCGTCCCGACACGCTGCCGAAGGACTTTCAGTCGGAGCTGACCGTGACCCGCCACTACGTGCCGCGCCACCAGCCGCTCGCCTTCACCAACGGCGTGCAGCTGTCCCACGTGGAGGTGGACGTGGAGACCGGCTTCGTGAAGCTGCTCGGCCACTGGGTGGCGGAGGACTGCGGACGCATCATCAACCCGATGCTGGTGGACGAGCAGATCCGCGGCGGCGTGGCCCACGGCATCGGCGACGCGCTCTTCGAGCACTGCGTGTACGACGAGCAGGGTCAGCTGCTCACCACCACGATGATGGACTACCTGGTCCCGATGGCGGCGGAGATGCCCGACATCCACGTCGCGCACGTGGAGACGCCGACTCAGTATTCCGAGGGCGGCTTCAAGGGCGCGGGAGAGGGCGGCGTCGCGGGGGCGCCCGGCGCGGTGCTCAACGCGGTCAACGACGCGCTGAGCCCGTTCAAGGCCCGGGTGACGCGGGTGCCGATGACGCCGGAGGTGATCCTGCGGGCGCTGGGGAAGCTGTAAACCACCCCTCACCCCGGCCCTCTCCCCTTTGGGGGAGAGGGAGCGCGACGCGGCTTCCGGCTGCCATTCCCGCTCCCCTCCGGGGAGAGGGCAGGGTGAGGGGTGGTCCAGACGTCTAGACCCCCAGAAATCGGTGGCGAGCGTCCGCGTCGGCCGCGAGGTCGCGCGAGCGCGCCTCGTGCCGGATCATGCCCTTCTCGATCACGTACACGCGCTGGGTGGCCTCGAGGGCGAGCCGCGTGTTCTGCTCCACCAGCAGCACCGCCACCCCCTGGCGCTGGATCTCGGTGATGGTGCGGCCGATCGTCTCCACGAAGGCCGGCATGAGGCCCTCGGTGGGCTCGTCGATCAGCAGGAGCTTCGGGTCGGTGCCCAGGCTGCGGGCCATCGTGAGCATCTGCTGCTCGCCGCCGCTGAGCGTCTTGCCCTTGTTGCCGAGGCGGTCGGCCAGCGGAGGGAACAGCTCGAGCACGCGCGCCACGTAGGCGTCCATGCGCCGGCCGCCGTCGGCGGTGAGGCGCGCCATCTTGAGATTCTCGTAGACGGAGAGATTGGGAAAGATGCGGCGCTCCTCGGGGACGTAGCCGATGCCCGCCCGCACGATGCGATAGGGCGGCAGGGCGGTGATGTCCTTGCCGTTCCACGTGACGCGGCCGCGCCGGGCGCGCACCACCGCCATGATCGTCTTGAGCGTGGTGGTCTTACCCGCGCCGTTGCGGCCCAGGAGCGCCACCGCCTCCCCGGGCTCGACGGTCAGCGACACGCCCTGGAGCACGTGGCTCAGACCGTAGTAGCTGTCGACGGCCTCGACTCGCAGCATCGGCTCAGTCCCGCAGGTACACCCGGCGCACGTCCGCGCTCTCGCGGATCTCGGCCGGGGTGCCCTCGGCGAGGATCTCGCCGTAGTTCAGCACCGTGATGCGGTCGGAGATGCCCATCACCACTTCCATGTCGTGCTCGACCACCACGATCGTGACATGGCCGGCGAGGCGCCGCACGAAGGCCGCGGTGCGCCGCGTCTCGTCCGGGCTCATGCCCGCGGTGGGCTCGTCCAGGAGGAGAAAGTCGGGCTCGGTGGCCAGCGCGATGCCGATCTCGAGATAGCGCTGCTCGCCGTGGGAGAGCTCCCGCGCGAGCGCGTCGCGCTTGGCGGCCAGGCCCAGGTGCTGCAGGATCTCGTCCGCGCGGTCGCTCACTCCGCGGAGGCTCTCCGCGGCGCCCCAGAAGCGATAGTGGGTCACGCGCGACTGGGCCGCGATCCGCACGTTCTCGAAGACGGTGAGGTCGCCGAAGATATTGGTGACCTGGTAGGACCGGGCGATGCCGAGGCGGGAGACGCGGTGGGCGGGCAGGCCGGTGACGTCGCGGCCCTTGAACAGGATGCGCCCGCCCGATGGCGGCAGCACGCCGGTCAGCAGATTGAAGAACGTGGTCTTGCCCGCCCCGTTGGGGCCGATGACCGAGCGCAGCTCTCCTCGGCGCACCTGGAAGTCCACTCCGTTCACCGCGGTGAGCCCGCCGAACGTCTTGGTCAGGCCGCGGCTCTCCAGGAGCGGGCCATCGGTCGGGTCGCCACCGGCGGGCGCGGCGACGAGGCGGGTCGGATCGGGCAGCGTGTCCTCGGCAGCCCCCACGGGGGCGGGTCGCCGCCGGGTCAGCAGCCGCGTGAGGCTCCCGACGATGCCGTCGGGCAGGAAGAGCACGATCAGCACGAAGGCGCCACCCACGAAGACCTCCCAGTACTCGAGGTACTTGGAGAGGAAGTCACGCATCCAGATGAAGACGCCGGCGCCTACGAAGGGGCCGAGCAGGGTGGCGGTCCCGCCGAAGAGGGCCATGATCAGCACCGCCCCCGACATGCCCCAGTGGATATTCTCGATCGGGACGAACTCCAGCACCACCGTGAGCAGCGCGCCGGCCAGCCCCGAGAAGAGTCCCGAGACCGCGAAGGCGGCCAGCTTCACGCGGCGGGTGTCGTAGCCGCAGGCGGCGGCGCGCGTCTCGTTGGCCTTCACCGCGCGCATCACGCGGCCGAGAGGGGAGCCGAGCAGGTGGCGGATCGCGAGCATGGCTACGAAGATCAGGGTGGCGATCACGTAGTAGCGCGTGATCGGCCGCTTCGAGAGCCGCCAGCCGACGGGATCGCTCAGGTGGAGGATCGGCAGGTTGCCGAGGCCGTCGGTGCCGCCGGTTACCGGCGTCCACATCAGCACCACGTAGTAGAAGACCTGCGACAGCGCGAGCGTGAGCATCGCCAGATAGACGCCGCGCTTGCGCAGCACCAGCACGCCGAGCAGCAGGGAGGTCAGGAGGCCGCCGAGTGCCCCGGCCAGGATCGACAGCTCGAGCGGGAGGTGGAACCGCGCGAGCAGGATCCCGGTGGTGTAGGCGGCCACCCCGAGGAACGCGGAGTGGCCGAGCGAGAGCACGCCCGCGTGGCCGAGCAGCACGTCGTAGGCCAGCGCGAAGAGGCCGAAGACCAGGACCTCGGTGAGCAGGCCCAGGTAGAAGGGGGTGTAGTCGGCGTAGAGCGGCGCCGTCGCCAGGACCAGCGCGGCCAGGACCAGGCCTCTCACTCCTCGGACATCCCCTCCTGGCCGAACAGCCCCCGGGGCCGCACCAGCAGCACGAGGGCCATCGCGAGGTAGATCACGACGTCGGCGAACACGTCGTAGAGCATGCCGGTCAAGGCGAGGGTCTCCCCGATCAGGAGCCCGCCCGCGACCACCCCGAGGAAGCTGCCCATGCCGCCGACCACCGTCACGATGAAGCACTCGATGAGCACCAGACCGCCCATCTCCGGGGCCACCGCCACCAGCGGCGCGGTGATGACGCCCGCGAAGGCGGCCAGCGCGGCTCCCAGCGCGTAGGTGGTCGTCCACGTGCGCGCCACGTTGATGCCGAGCAGCTGCACCATGAGGCTGTCGCTGGTGCCGGCCCGGATCACCAGGCCCAGGTTGGTGCGGTTGAGCAAGAGCCACAGCAGCGGCAGCAGCACCGCGGTGACGGCCAGGATGAACACCCGGTAGCTGTGCACGTCGAGGGCGCCCAGACGGAAGAGCGAGCCGGTCAGCGCCTCCGGGATCGCGAAGGGCTTGCCGGGCCGCCCGAAGGTCATGCGCACCAGGTCGGGGATCATGATCGCCAGGCCGTAGGTCACGAGCACGCCCGCGAAGTTGGCATTCTTGGTCCCGTAGATGCGCGAGAGCACGCCACGCTCGACCAGGACGCCGACCAGACCCACCGCGAGCGGGGCGGTGAGCAGGGCGAGCCAGAAGCTGCCGGTCAGGTGGATGGTGAGCCAGCCCGCGTAGGCCCCCAGCATGTAGAAGATGCCGTGGGCGAAGTTGATGATGCCCATCAGCCCGAAGACGATGGACAGGCCGAGGGCCACCAGGATCAGGATGCAGCCGTTCACCAGCCCGATGAACAGCTGCGCGTACCAGACGTCGAGCGGGAAGCCGAGGACGGTCAGATCGGGCGCGTCCTCAGATCTGCTGGCTCAGCGGCTTCTTCGGATCGAAGCCCTCGCCCTCGCACGACTCCGACGTGGTCTCGCCGCTCACGCTCTGGACGATCTCGAAGAAGTCCCACTGGTCCTTCATCGCGGAGGCGGCCTTGCCCTTGCAGAGGAACACCTCCTGGAGATTCACGTGGTCGCAGGCTCGGATCTGCTCGGGGCCCTTGAGGTGCTGGAACTTGCGGCCCTCGAGCGCGTGCGTGACCTTGTCGGTCTCGAGCGACTTCACGTCGTTGGCGGTCTCGAGCAGGAGGCGCACCGTGGAGTAGGTGGAGGCGGTGTAGCCGCCCGGCGCCCGCTTGCGCAGGGCCATGTGCCGGTCGTAGTAGCGCTTGGCCGCCGGATACTTGTCCTTGAGGTGCCAGTACCACGGCATGCCGGAGTAGAAGCCGTCGTACACGCCGGCGCCCGCCGCCTCGGCGAAGGTCAGCTCGGTGATCGAGTGGATCACGCGGGCCTGCTTGGCGAGTCCGAACTCCTGCACCTGCTTGGCGCACGCGACCTGGTCGGCGGCCCAGGTGGTGATGAACACCACGTCGGCCTTGGCCGCCGCCACCTTGGGCAAGAACGGCAGGAAGTCGCGGGTGCCGAGCGGCGCCCACGTCACGCCGGTCCAGTCCGCCCCGACTTGCTTGGCCACCAGCGAGTAGGCGCGCTCGAACATCTGGGGCCAGGAGTAGTTGTTGGCGAGCATGTGCCACTTCTTGCCCATCTTCTGCTGGTTGACGAAGTTCGCCGCGGCCGCCGCGGTCTGGTAGGGCGTGAGGTTGTTGCCGAACTGGTACTTGCACATCTTGCCCTTGACGGTCAGGAAGTTCTGGCCGAAGAAGCTCACGATCACGTCGTTCTTGCAGCCGACCTCCGCCATCGCGATGCCCTCGAAGCCCACGATGGCGCCGACCAGGAAGGCGGCCTTCTCCACCTCGATCAGCTCGGTGGCCTTGCGCTTGGCCACCTCCGGCTTGAACTCGGAGTCGCGGATGACCGTCTCCACCTTGCGGCCCATGACCCCGCCGGCCGCGTTGACGTCCTCCACCGCGATCTGGGTGGCCGCGAGCATCTCCTGCGCCTCGAGCGCCATCGGACCCGTCATCGGCACCACCACCCCGACCTTGATCGCCTGCTGGCCGAGCGCCTGCCGGTTGACGAACGGGAATCCGGAAACGGCGGTGGCCGCGCCGGCTCCCGCGATGGTCTTGAGTAGGGTTCGCCGCGTCACGCTCATGATGGCTCCTCCGCTGCGAGGTGGCAGATGTGTGACGGCCTTATAACACGCGCGCGGCGGCGGCGTCCACCTTCGGCGCGACACTGTGATAGGCTCCGCGCGGAGACGCGCGCGTGCCCACCGACCTGCACTTCGGCCTCATCCTGGCGCTGACGATCCGAGGCCTGGCGGTGACGTCGTACGATCAGATGCGTCGCGTTGCCACCGAGGCGGAGGCGCTCGGCTTCGACTCGGTCTGGCTTTGCGACCACTTCCTGACGCTCGATCCGGGCTCCTACGTAGAGGACGCGGGCATCGCACGGGGCGGGACGGCGGCGCCGGGCGACCGCGCGCGGCGCTCGATGCCGCTGCTCGAGTGCTGGACCGCACTGTCCGCGCTCGCCCGTGACACGCGCCGGCTGCGTCTCGGCACCAGCGTGCTCTGCCACTCCTATCGCTCGCCCGCGGTGCTGGCCAAGATGGCGGCCACGCTCGACGTCATCAGCGAGGGGCGCCTGGACCTGGGGCTAGGCGCGGGATGGTTCGAGCAGGAGTACCGCGCCTACGGCATCCCGTTCCCGCGGATCGGCGAGCGCATCGACCAGCTCAGGGAGGGCGTGGAGATCATCCGGCGCATGTGGGCCGACGCGGACCCGCGCTTCGCGGGCCGTCACTATTCGATCGACGGCGCGGTATGCGACCCTCCGCCGGTGCAGCGGCCCCATCCGCCGATCTGGATCGGCGGCGAGGGCGACCGCGTGCATCGCCTGGCCGCGCGCGCCGCCGATGGTGTCAACGTCCGCTGGTGGGGGCCCGAGCGGATTGCCGCGCGCGCAGGCTATCTGGACGCGGCGTGCCGCGAAGCGGGGCGCGACCCGGCCGCGCTCGCCCGCTCGGTCACCGCCCTCCTCATCGCCGACCGTGACGCCGGACGCGCGGCCACGACGCGCGAGCGCTTCGCGGGCACCCCGGCCGAGGGCCACATCGTCGGGCCGGCCGAGGCCTGCGCGGCCCGGATCCGCGAATACGTCGCCGCGGGCGTGCGGCATTTCCTGTTCACGATCCCGGACGTGGCCGCGGGCCCCGGGCTCGAAGAGGCGGGCCGCCGGGTGCTGCCGGCGGTCCGGGAGCTCGCGGCGGCCTGAGCGCCGCGGAAAGGACCAGGCCATGGAGCCGGAACAGCGCCGGCGGTATCTCGAGCCCACCCGGCTCATCGACTCGACGCACGCGGCGGTCATCGAGCAGGCTCGGCGGCTGACCGCCGGCTGCACGAGCGACCGCGAGAAGCTGGAGCGCATCTACTACTTCGTCCGCGACATGCCCTACGACATCCTCGCCGCGTTCCGCGATCTCGCCGCCGGGAAGGGGCGGGCCAGCGACGTGCTGCAGGCCGGTCACGCCTTCTGCATGGGCAAGGCCAGCTCGTTCGTCGCGCTGTGCCGCGCCGTCGGCATCCCGGCGCGCGTCGGCTTCCAGCAGCTGCATTGTCCGGACAAGCCGTTCATGTCCGAAGAGGTCCGTCGGCTCTGGGGCGACCGGCCGCTGCCACGGCACTCCCTCGGCGAAGCCTATCTCGACGGCCGCTGGCTGAAGCTCGACGCGACGATCGACGCCGCGACCGCCGCCGCCAAGGGCCGGCCCTACACGCGGAATTTCGACGGCGAGCACGACATTCCCACCGTGGAAGGCCCGATCGTCCGGGACCTCGAGAGTCACGCCGACTACCCGGAGGACGTCGCCGCCTGGTACGAGACGATGGCCCGCGAGGTCATGCGCGCCCTCGATGAAGAGGATGCTCGCGAGCGCGTCGCCTCCGACGATGCGCTGTGGAGCGGACCGCGCCCCGGCGGCGCGTAGGCGACCCGTCGACCGCGAGCCGTCCGCGGCCGCCGGCGTCGAGCCGCACGCCCCGCTGACGTCCCACGCAGCTAGGACCTTCGTCTCATGGCGTTCTCCCCTCGCCGGAACGTACGATTGTGCCCCGACAGTCCCGGCTGTGGTCGTCGCGGATTGAGCGAGCGGTCAAATCCACGGGGAGGCTCTCAATGAAGCGAGCACTGTTGTCGGCGGTGTGGAGCGCCATGGTGTTGGGCGTGCTGGCGCTGCCGGCCGGAGCCCAGGGCGCGATCACCGCGCAAGAGGCGCAGGCCATCGCGGTCGATGCCTATCTCTATTTCTATCCGCTGGTCACGATGGACGTGACCCGCCGGCAATCCACGAACATCGAGCCCGGCAAGGAATTCGGCAAGGGCCCGATGAACATGTTCACCAACGTGCCCGCCTACCCGCCCGGCAATCTGAAGCTCGTGGTGCGCGTGAATTTCGACACGCTGTACTCGATCGCCTGGCTCGACATGACGAAGGAGCCGATGGTCGTGTCCGCGCCGGACACCGGTGGCCGCTACTATCTCCTGCCGATGCTCGACATGTGGACCGACGTGTTCGCCTCACCGGGCTGGCGCACCACCGGCACGCAGCCGGCCACCTATCTGGTGACGCCGCCCGGCTGGACCGGGACGGTTCCGGCAGGAATGACGCGGATCAATGCGCCGACGCCCTATGTGTGGATCATCGGACGGACCAAGACCGACGGCCCGCCAGACTACGACGCGGTTCACAAGATCCAGGCCGGCTACAAGGTGACGCCCCTGTCCGGATGGGGCCAGCCCGCCAAGCCGGTGGAGGTGAAGATCGACCCGAGCGTCGACATGAAGACCCCGCCGAAGATCCAGGTCGACGCGATGCCGGCCGGCAAGTACTTCGCCTATGCCGCCGAGCTTCTGAAAATGAACCCGCCGCACATCACCGACGAGCCGATGGTCGTCCAACTGAAGAAGATCGGCATCGAGCGGGGCAAGAGCTTCGATATCGAGAAGGCGGATCCCGTCGTCCGCAACGCCCTGCTGGGCGCCCCCAATGAGGCGCAACGATTGATGGCATGGAAGGTGCCGACTGTCGCGCGCGTGGTGAACGGCTGGTCCATGAACACCGATACGATGGGTGTGTATGGCAACTACTACTTGAAGCGCGCGATCGTGGCCCAGCTGGGCCTGGGCGCGAACCTTCCAGAAGACGCCATCTATCCCATCAATCTCGGTGACGAATCCGGCCGGCCGCTCGAGGGCTCGAACAAGTACACGCTCCACTTCGAGAAGGGCAACACGCCTCCGGTGAACGCCTTCTGGTCGGTGACCCTCTACGACGCGGAGGGCTTCCAGGTTCCGAACGCCCTCAATCGATTCGCGATCAGCAGCTGGATGCCGCTGCGGCACAACGCGGACGGATCGCTCGACCTCTATTTCCAGAACGACAATCCCGGCCCGGACCGGGAAGCCAACTGGCTGCCTGCCCCGAAGGGAGCCTTCAATGTGCTCCTGCGCATGTACGGTCCGAAGGCCGAGGCGCTCACCGGCCGGTGGAACCCGCCGCCGGTGACGCGTGCCCCGTCGCTGCCGGGATTGGGGGGCCAGTAGTCGAAGGCCACGGACCGCCTGAGCCGGCGGGTCTCAGCGGGCGGCGGGTCGCCGGATATTCAGCTTGCGTATCACCTCGGCGAGCCGACCCTGGTGCCGGACCGGTGTTGCCGCCTGCGGGATGACTCGATGGACATTCGTCTGACTGTCGCGGCGAGCAACACGGGCACCGTGGGCCGCGCCGATGGGTCGCCGCCGCCGTTGCGGTCCTTCGCAGCTTCTCGGGCAAGGGCATTCGGCTGATCGGCGTCTCGCCCTACATGGGACTTCTGCTCGCGAGCGATCGTTAGCGTCGAGCACATAGTGTCGGGCGGCCGTGGGGCGAGCTCGCGGGCAAGTAAGAATCTGCTGACGCAGGGCTCCGCGATCGCACCCGCGGCGGCGATTCCCGATGGGACGCCGACCGCTGCTGGTCACGTGCTCCGCCGCGTCCGCGCCCGCCTCGACGCCTCGGATGACCCGCGCTGGAAGGCGGCCGCGTTCGGGGTGGCGCGGTGGGGTCAGTCGGACGCCCCGATGGGAGGCGACGGGGTCGTCGCTAGCGGGTGCAGGACGTCGATCGCCCAGCCGAGGTCCAACGGTTCGCCGAGCCAGGCCGGACACGCGGTCCGGGAGTCGATCTGCACGCCCTCCGATTCATGACGCGCGCGGATCGCCGCGATGGGATCGTCGGGCAGCCCACACGCAGACGGCACGTCGGGCAGCGGCCTCCCGTCCGGCTGTCGGAACGCCAACGTGTCGTCGGGCCCACGCGCGATCCGATATCCCTCTTCGTGCACCGCCCGGTGATGCCGCCGGCAGAGCAGCACCAGATTGCTCAGGGTCGTCGGCCCCCCGTGCGCCCAGTGCCGCACATGATGACCCTGCCCGACCCGGACCTGACAGCCGGGAAAGCGACAGCCCCGGTCCCGATTCTGTAGCGCCCGCCGCAGCGCCGGCGGAATCGTCCGCGTGCGGGCGCCGACCTCAAGCAGGCGGCCGTGCGCATCGTGCCGCATGACCACCCGGCTCGCATCGCACGCCAGCCGCTGCGCCGTCTCCGCGGGAACGTGGCCCCCCTCTTCCAGCACGGATTGGCCGGCCTGGGCCGGGTCGGCCAGCACCGCCGCATCGACGTGGACCACCACCTGGTACCGCTCGCCCGGTGCGCCCGGGTCCAGCGCGTGGTGCAGCGCCGTCTCGCACAGCAAGGCGAGGGCGTCGGCGTGCTGCTGTCCCCGGGTGGGCGGGTCCAGCGTCGGATCGGTGGCCCGGGGCCGGGTGCCTCGGGCGCGGCGTCGAGGTGAGCGGACAGCTCGGCGATCTCGTCGCCGAGGCGGTCCAGCGCGCGGACATGCGGGTGCGTTTCGAGCAGCGCGGATGATGTAGTCGGCATGACATGGCCTCCTTCGGCTGCTCCGACTCTACACCGCGATTTTTGAGACTCCTGAAAGACCCGGCGTCCAACGATCCACGCAGGCCGAGTGATTTTCAGTGGCGCCGACACCGATTGCGCAGCCCGGCAGCCGTCCGCCGGCGAGGGCGGCATGTTTCGAATGCGGCTCGCGGCGTGGCAGTGCCCCTGCGGCAGAACGTGTCAAGCGTAAAACGTGTGTTGTGCAGAGAGCGTACGTCACAACTGCGATCGCAGCTCCCGTGCGAACGTCCCGTAGATGGCGAGCATCTCCGCCAGGTCGCGGTAGCGCGTCTCCAGCAGGATCGACTCGACGCCGAGGGCGCGGAAGGCGGCGAGGTCGGCGAGGACCTGGTCGCGCGAGCCGTGGAGCGGCTTGCGGTCGGGGCCGAGGGGGCTGGAGCGAATGGAGAGGCCGGCGCGGACGCTGACGCTGAGCTGCTCGTAGGGACGGCCCTGGCGGACGCACTCGGCCTTGAGGCGCGCGATGTCGGCCTCGAGGGCGGCGGGGGTGATGAAGGCGGCGTGCCAGCCGTCGCCGTGCTGGACCACGCGGCGCAGCGCGCGCGGGGTGTGGCCGCCGATGAGGATCGGGATGTCGCCGCGGGGCGGCTTGGGGAAGGCGCCGACGTCGTCGAACGAGAAGAAGCGGCCGTGGTGCGACGTCCGCGCGTCGCGCCAGCAGGCGCGCATGACGGCCAGGGCCTCGTCGCTCCAGGCGCCGCGCTCGTCGTAGCTGCCGCCCAGCAGCTCGATCTCCTCGCGCATCCAGCCCACGCCGACGCCGAGCACCACTCGGCCACCGGCCAGGTGGTCCAGGGTGGCGCACATCTTCGCGGCCAGCACCGGATTGCGGTGCGGGAGCACCAGGATGCTGGTGCCCAGCTGCACGCGCTCGGTGACGCCGGCCACCAGGGCCAGCGTGGTGAGCGGCTCGAGAAACGGCACGTCGGGGGCGAGCGGGAACTGCCCGGTCGGGCTGTAGGGGTAGGGCGTGGTCATCCGGTGCGGGAGCACGACGTGGTCGCTCGCCCACAGCGAGTCGTAGCCCAGGGCTTCGATGCGCCGTGCGAACGCGATGACGTTCTCGCGCGTACCGATCGGGCCGTACACGGGCAGATGGCAGCCGATCTTCATGTCGGGCTCCCGGGAGACGGTGGACTAGTCTGCGCCGCGGCGGGCGCCGGAGGCGTGCAAGAGACGATCGCCCAGCTCGTCGCGCACGATCATCTCGGCCAGCCGCGAGCGCTGGATCTTGCCCGACGAGGTCTTGGGAATGGTGGCGGGCTTCACCAGCAGCACGCGGGCGGGCCGGTGGCCGCGCTGCTCCCGAACCCGCTGGACGATGTCGCGAACCAGGCGCGAGAGCGCCTCGCCATCGGCGGCCTGCTCGCGCACCTCGGCCACCACGTGCAGCCGCTGGGTGCCGGTGCGCTCGCTCTCCACGCCGACCGCGGCCGAGTAGCGCACCCCGGGCACGTGGTCCACCGTCTCCTCCACGTCTGCCGGGATCACGTTCTCGCCGCCCAGGATGATCACGTCCTTGAGGCGGCCGGTGATGTAGAGCAAGCCCTCCCGGTCCACGAAGCCCAGGTCGCCGGTGCGGAGCCAGCCGTCGGGGGAGAGGACCTTCGCGGTGGCGACCGGGTTGTTGTAGTAGCCCTGCATCACGCCGGGGCTCTGCACGCAGATCTCGGCCTCGACGCCGGGCTTGACCTCGTCCGGCCCGTCCATGATGCGCACGCGCACGCCGCGGCAGGGGTGGCCCACCGAGAGGAACTTGCCGGAGGAGTCCAGGCGCAGCGGGGTCCGGCGCGGCCAGATCGCGACGGCCAGGGTGGCCTCGGCGAGGCCGTAGCACGGCGTGATCAGGTTCTGCACGGCGAACTTCCGCTCGAAGGCTTCGATGGTGCTGAGGCGTACCGGCTCCGCGCCGGAGAGCGCCTGCTTGAGCGACGACAGATCGATGCCGCTCGTGTCGCCGATGTTGCGCACGCAGTTGCGGTAGCCGAAATCGGGCGAGACCGTGAAGGTGGCGCCGACGCGGGTGACCAGCTCGAGCCAGATGCGCGGGTTCTTGAGGTCGGGGGGCAGCAGGTACAGCGGCGCGCCGTTCACTGGCGGCGTGAAGGCACAGCCGATCAGCCCCATGTCGTGGTAGAGCGGCAGCCAGGACACGACCACGTCCTCGCGGCTGAGCTGCGCGGCCTCCGCCATGAACTCCACGGTTCCGAGGACGTTGGCGTGGCTCAGCACCACGCCGCGCGGGTTGCCGGTGCTGCCCGAGGTGTACTGGATGAACGCGATGTCGTCGGGGGTCGCGGTCGGCAGGGCCGGCGTCGCATCGTCGACCTCGAGGTCGGTCGGCTCCAGCACGTGGCGGATGTTGGCCGCGGCGGCCTGCGACTCCTCCACGCCCTTGCGGAACCAGCCGATGGTGACGACGGCCTTGGCCTCGGAGTCGCGGAAGACGTTCGCGGTGGCCTCGACGCCCAGGGTGGGGTAGAGCGGCACCGGGACCGCACCCAGCCGGAGAGCGCCGAAGAAGGTGAAGAAGAACTCGGCGCAGGTGGGGTAGATCAGGCAGACCTTGTCGCCGCGGTCGATGCCGGCGCGCCGTAGCCCCGCCGCGTAGCGCGCGCTCTCGCGCCAGAGCCGGCCGTACGTCACCACCTCGTCGAAGAGGTGGAAATAGGGGACGTCGGGGTCCTGGGCGGCCCTGCCCCCCATCAGCGCGGTCAGGGTGGCCGGGATGGGCTGTCCTGGCGTCACGCCCGTGATTCTAGCGAAAGCCCTCCGGCCGGGGAAGCATTCTCAGCGGTCGAGCGTGATGACGTCGAAGGTTTCGGCGTAGGCGTAGCCCCGCGGCTTGCCGAAGAAGGCGGCCCGCTCGCGAACGCGACGCTCGACCGCCGCGAAGTCCTTGAACTGGCTCGCATGGCAGGCGAGCGCCTTGATCTTCAGGTCGATGGTGTCGGAGATGTCGATCACCGTCTCCGGCTGGTCCCACCACATCATGTAGATCTCGCGCACCTTGTGGGGCTCGAGGCCCTGGGCGAGCAGCTCCGGGAAGGCCATGTGGTCGCGGGCCAGCGGGTAGACGCAATCTAGCGCGATGCCCGCCACCGTGCGATGGTCCCGGTGCGAGGCGCCGAGGTTCTTGGTGCGATGCGGATTCTGGATGATGAGCCGATCGGGGCGGTGGCGCCGGATCGCCGCGGTCACCGCCATGCGGCTCTCGCGCGTGTCCTCGACCTCGCAGTCCGGGAAGCCGAGGAAGTCGACGCTCTCCACGCCCAGCACGCGGGCCGCGTTGCGCTGCTCGTCGGCGCGAATCTCGGCCAGGCGCTCGGGCGTCATGCTGCGATCGCTCGAGCCCTTGTTGCCGTTGGTGACGATGCAGTAGCTGACCTGCTTGCCCTCTTGCACCAGTTTGGCGACGGTGCCGCCGGCGCCGAACTCGGAGTCGTCGGGGTGGGCGGTGATCACGAGGACGCGCCGGATCGGCGCGGGCGACGACGTGTCGGACATGGACGGGGCTCCTTTCGTGGCCACATCTTAGCACCCTCGCTATAATGCGGTCGGTGACCCACCGCACCGCCGGCGTCGTCCTGCTCCTGCTGCTGCTCGCGGGCTTCCTCCTCCTCGGCGCGCTGCCCAATCACGTGGCGTCGATCCGCGTCGGAGGGCTCTCGCTGCTCTGGTGGTACGGCGGCGTGCTCGCGCCGGTGATCGGGCTGCTGGTGGCGATCCGCTGGCTGGCCGATCCGTTGCCCCCCTCACGCGGCGAATGACGTCGGTCTCCCGCATCCTGGCCGTCTGGCTCACGCCCGCGGCCCTGCTCGCCGTGCCCGCCGCTCTCGCCACGAGCGCGCCCGACGGCCTCTGGCTCGGGCTCACGTTGTCGCTGGTGCCGCTGATCACGCTGGGGCTCTCCGCGCGTGGCCGCACCGTCTCGACTCGCGGAGAGGCCGCTCGGGGGCTGTTCCCGGTAGTGACGCTGCTGCTCACGGTCGGCGCGCTGCTGTGGGCCAACATCGCGCTGGCCGGCGACGTCGCGGCGTGGCTCGGTCGGCCGCGGTGGCAGGGCATCGCGCTGACCGCGGCGCTCGGCTGGCTTCTGACCGCGTGGCGGCCCACGCGAAAGACCGCGCCGCTGTTGCTCGCGATCGCGCTCGTGGCGGCCGGGGCGCCCCTGTTGCAGATCGCCTGGGCGTCCGGGCTCGGGCCCCTCGCGGCGTGGGATCGCGTCGCCACCCAGCCCGCGTTCCGGTTTCCTCCATCGAGCCCCTGGGTGACGACCGGCCGCGAGCTGGCCGCGGCGCGCGGCACCACGCCGCTGGTCTTCGACGAGGTCCATCGCCTCACGGCACCGACCGGAGGCAAGCTGCGGGCTCGCACGCTGGACGGCACGCGGCTGGCCGAGATGGAATGGACGCTCTCGCCGGGCCAGGTCATCACGCTCCGGGCCGGCGACGCGCTGTCGCGCAGTCCGTCGCTGCGCCTGCGGTTCGAAGCCGACAAGCACGTGCCCGGGGCGCCGCCGTCGGGGATGGCGTGGGCGGAGGACCGGCCGGGCCGGTGGCTGCGGCGCCTGGGGCTGCTGATCACGCTGCTCGTCGGGTCGGCCGCCCTGCTGCGGGCCGGTCTGGTGGTGCGGCTCTCGCGTGACGGCCTGGGGTTCGTGGCGGGCGGGCTGCTCGTCGCGCTGCTGTGGGCACAGGCCTGGGCGGTGTACGCGATGCTCAACGCGCCCGACGTGCTGCTGGGCGGCATCACGCTGGAGCGGCTGCTCGAGCTGCCCGCGCCCACGCTGTTCGTCGAGCCGTGGCGCCGGGCGCTGCAGGGCTTCTTGCTGGTCGCCGCGCTCGCGGCCTTTCTCGCTTCGAGCGTGGCGCTCCGCGAGCGGCTGGGCGCGCTCGATCCGACCGGCGGCGGTGAGATCGGCCGCGATCGCGGGCTCTGGGCCGGCCTGTTCGGGGCCGCCGCGCTCGCGAGCCTCTGGCCGGTCGACCCGTGGGCGCTCACCCTGACCGCCCTGGGCGGCGCGGGCTGCGCGCTCGGCCCGGCGACGCTCGCGCCGCCCCGGCGCACCGCCCTGGCCACCACCGCGGGCCTGGTCGGTCTCGTCGTCTTCGCGGCCGCGGCGGTCGCGCAGCTGCGCGGCGCGGGCGGCGGACTTGTCGGGGCGGTGGCCGCGTATCCCGCGCTGGCCGGTGCGCCCGCCGGCGCGCTGCTGCTCTGGCTCGGCCGGGCCAAGCGCTGAGCCGTGTCGCGGCTCCTCACGCGCACGCTGGCGGCCTGCCTGGCCATCACCTCGCTCGTCCACGTGCTGGTCTACCTGCTGAGCGCGACGCTGCCGCTCTACATGGTCGCCCAGGGCGGCAGCAACACGCAGGTCGGGCTGCTCTTCGCGGTGAGCGCCGGCGTGTCGATGGTGCTGCGCCCGCTGGTGGGCGGCTGGGTCGATCGGTATGGATTCCGTCCGGTCATGCTGCCCGGAGCGGTGGTGCTGGTCGCCACCCTCCTGGTCCTGCCATGGGCGAAGGCGCCGGCGACGCTCGTCGCGCTGATGGCCGGCATCGGATTCGGCAACGGTCTGATCTCGACGAGCGCGGGCGTGCTGGCCGCGCAAGCGAGTCCGGCGGAGCGGCGCGGCGAGGCCTTGAGCGTGTACTACGTGGCCACGTCGCTGTCGTTCTCGGTGGGCCCGCCGCTCGGGCTGGCGCTCTACGGCGGGGGCGACATGGAGCGCTGCTTCGCGGCGGCCGCCGCGCTCGGCATCGGCCTCCTGCTGCTGGTCCTGACGCTCGATCGCGGGCCGGCCGGTGAGCGGGCGGCCCGGCGGTTCCGCTGGCTCAGCGCACGCGCCCTGCCGGCGGCGGCCACCGTGGTGCTGGTCAACGTAGGCTACAGCTCGATCTACGCGTTCCTACCGCTCTACGCGCGGTCCGCGGGCGTGGACGGCAACCTGGGCTGGTTCTACGCGCTGTTCGCGGTCTGCATCATCGCCGGGCGCGTTGGCCTGCGGGGACTCTCCGATCGGATCGGGCGAGTCCGGGTGATCGTGCCCGCGGTGGGGCTCATCGCCCTCAGCTACCTCGCGCTGGCATTCCCGCCGCAGATGGCCACGCTGGTGGCCGGCGCGACGCTGCTCGGCGCGGGGGTGGCCCTCTTCTACCCCACGCTGGTGGCGCTGCTGGTGGACCGCACGCCGGAGAGCGAGCGCGGGTCGGCCATCGGCACGCTGTCCGGCTCGTTCGATCTCGGCGGCATGGTCGGCTCCCTCCTGGTCGGCCTCACCGTCGACCGGCTCGGCTTCGCGGCCGGTTTCCACGTGGCGGGGGCGGGCGCCGCACTCGGCCTCGCGCTGTTCTTGTTGATGGAACGTCGCGCCGCGCGCCGCTCGGTTTTACCGCGCCGCGTGGCGGGAGTATGATGAACCGTCCATGGCCAACGACCGCATCATCATTCGGGGTGCTCGCGAGCACAATCTGAAGGCGATCGACCTGGAGCTGCCCCGGGACCAGCTCGTGGTCATCACCGGGCTGTCGGGCTCGGGGAAGTCGTCGCTCGCCTTCGACACCATCTACGCGGAAGGCCAGCGCCGCTACGTCGAGTCGCTCTCGGCGTACGCGCGGCAGTTCCTCGAGCAGATGGAGAAGCCCAACGTCGATTCGATCGAGGGTCTCTCGCCCGCGATCTCGATCGAGCAGAAGACCACCAGCAAGAACCCGCGCTCCACTGTCGGCACGGTGACCGAGATCTACGACTACCTGCGCGTGCTCTTCGCCCGCGTCGGCACCCCGCACTGCCCGCAGTGCGGTAACGTGATCTCGGCCCAGACCGTGCAGCAGATGGTGGATCGGGTCATGACCCTTCCCACCGGGAGCCGGCTCACGGTGCTGTCACCGGTGGTGAGAGGGCGCAAGGGCGAGTACCGCAAGCTCTTCTTCGATCTGCGCCGCCAGGGCTACGTACGGGTGCGGGTCAACGGCCAGCTGCGCGAGCTGACCGAGGACATCGAGCTGGCCAAGACCAAGAAGCACACCATCGAGGTGGTGGTGGACCGGCTGGTGGTGAAGGACAACGTGGGCGGCCGTCTCGCCGACTCGCTCGAGACGGCGCTGCGACTGGCCGACGGCGTGGTGCAGGTGGAGGTGCCGGACGGGCCGTCGTTTCTGTTCTCCGAGCGCCTGGCCTGTGCGGCGTGCGGCATCTCGTTCCCCGAGGTGTCGCCGCGCATGTTCTCGTTCAACAACCCCTACGGGGCGTGCCCGGAGTGCGGCGGCCTCGGCACCCGCTTCGAGATCGACCCGGACCGCCTGGTGCCGGACGGCAACAAGACGCTGGCCGGCGGCGCGCTGCTGCCGTGGGCGGGGCCGTCGGCGTCGTCCATGTTCAGGCAGACGCTCCGGGTGCTCGCCAAGCGCCACGCGTTCAGCCTGGACACCCCGTGGGCGAAGCTGCCGAAGAAGGCGCGCGACATCGTGCTCCACGGCGAGCCCGACGATGGCTTCGAGGGCGTGGTGAAGCTGCTGGAGCGCCGCTACAAGGAGACGACGTCGGAGGAGACGCGGGCCGAGGTCGAGCACTTCATGACCGAGCGGCCGTGCCCTCGGTGCGGCGGCTCGCGGCTGCGCGGCGAGACGCTCTCGGTCAAGATCGCGGGCCGGTCGATCGCGGACGTGGTGCGCTTTCCCATCAAGGCCGCGCGCCAGTTCTTCGACACCCTGACCCTGTCCGAGCGAGAGATGGCGATCGCTCGACGGGTGCTCAAGGAGATCCGCGAGCGGCTGGGGTTCCTGTCCCAGGTCGGGCTCGAGTACCTGACGCTCGACCGGCCGGCCGCGACGCTCTCCGGCGGGGAGGGGCAGCGCATCCGGCTCGCCACCCAGATCGGCTCGAGCCTGGTCGGCGTGCTGTACATCCTGGACGAGCCGTCGATCGGCCTGCACCAGCGCGACAACGGTCGGCTCCTCGACACGCTCAAGCGCCTGCGCGATCTCGGCAACACCGTGCTGGTGGTCGAGCACGACGAGGAGACGATGCGGGCGGCCGACTACGTGGTGGATCTGGGACCCGGCGCGGGTGAGCTGGGGGGCCACGTGGTGGCGGTGGGCACGCCGGACGAGGTGATCGCCAACCCGGAGTCGCTCACCGGCCGCTTCCTGGCCGGCCTCGAGCGCATCGCGGTGCCCACGATGCGGCGGAAGACCAACGGCAAGGTCGTGGTCATCCACAACCCGCGCGAGCACAACTTGAAGGGCATGAGCGTGAAGATCCCGCTCGGCACCTTCACCGCGGTCACCGGCGTGTCGGGCTCCGGCAAGTCGACGCTGGTCAACGACATCCTGTACCGGGCGCTGGCCTCGATGCTCCACCGGGCGCAGGACCGGCCGGGGCTGCACGACCGCATCGAGGGCGCGCAGCACCTGGACAAGGTGATCGACATCGACCAGTCGCCTATCGGGCGGACCCCGCGCTCCAACCCCGCGACCTACACCGGGGTGTTCACGCTGATCCGCACCCTGCTGGCCCGGACGCCGGACGCGCGGGTGCGCGGCTACCAGCCGGGGCGCTTCTCGTTCAACGTCAAGGGCGGCCGCTGCGAGGCGTGCCAGGGCGACGGGCTGGTGAAGATCGAGATGCACTTCCTGCCCGACGTCTACGTGACGTGCGAAGTGTGCCGCGGCAAGCGCTACAACCGCGAGACGCTCGAGGTCCGCTACAAGGCCAAGAACATCGCCGACATCCTGGAGATGACGGTGGCCGAGGCGCTGGCCTTCTTCGAGCCGGTGCCGTCGATCAAGCAGAAGCTCCAGACGCTGCACGACGTGGGGCTCGACTACATCCGGCTCGGCCAGGCCGCCACCACGCTCTCCGGCGGCGAGGCGCAGCGGGTGAAGCTGGCCACCGAGCTGTCCCGGCGGGCCACCGGTCGCACCCTCTACATCCTGGACGAGCCGACCACCGGTCTGCACTTCGCCGACATCCGCCGGCTCCTGGAGGTGCTCAACCAGCTCGTCGATCAGGGCAACACGGTGGTGATCATCGAGCACAACATGGACGTGATCAAGACCGCGGACTGGATCATCGACCTGGGGCCCGAGGGTGGCAACGAGGGCGGCAAGGTCATCGCGACCGGCACGCCGGAGGAGGTCGCCCGCCAGGAGCGCTCGTTCACCGGCCAGTACCTGGCCCGCGCGCTGAAAGCCAGCTAGTCACGTGCGCCGAACCAAAATCGTCTGCACGATCGGACCCGCCAGCAGCCGCCCGGAGATCCTCGACCGGCTCGTCGCCGCCGGCATGGACGTGGCGCGGCTGAACTTCTCGCACGGCACCCACGCCGAGCACGCGGAGGTCATCCAGGCCATCCGCGCGGGCGAGACGCGCTGGGGCCGTCCGATCACGATCCTCCAGGACCTGCAGGGGCCCAAGGTGCGGCTGGGCTCCTTCGTCGGCGGGCAGGCGACGCTGCTAGCCGGCGAGGAGTTCACGCTCACCGCGCGGACGGTGAAGGGGACCGCGTCGCGCAGCTCGCTCAACCATCCCGAGTTCCTGGCCGCGCTGCGCCCCGGCGACCCGGTGTGGATGGACGACGGCATGATCCAGCTCACGGTCGAGCGGCTGGAGGGCGGGGACGTGCACTGTCGCATCGTGTCCGGCGGGGTCGTGTCGGATCACAAGGGCGTGTCGTTCCCGCGGCTGCCGGTGCCGGTGTCGTGCCTGGCCCCGAAGGACCGCGAGGACCTGCGCTTCGGCATCGAGCACGCGGTCGACTATGTCGCGGTGTCGTTCGTGCGCTCCGCCGCCGACATCCAGGAGGTACGGAAGTTCCTCCACGACCAGGGCGCCAACATGCCGATCGTGGCCAAGCTCGAACGCGCCGAGATCGTGGCCAATCTCCAGGGGCTGCTGCCGCTGGTCGACGCGGTGATGGTGGCGCGGGGCGACCTCGGGGTGGAGGTGCCGCTGGAGGACGTGCCGGTCATCCAGAAGGACGTGATCCGTCAGGCCCGGCAGGCCAAGGTGCCGGTGATCGTCGCGACCCAGATGCTCGAATCGATGGTCACGCATTCGCGGCCGACCCGCGCCGAGGTCAGCGACGTGGCCACCGCGATCTTCGACGGCGCCGACGCGATCATGCTGTCCGCCGAGACCGCGACCGGGCGCTTCCCGGTCGACACGGTGGAGATGATGGCGCGGATCGCCGAGCGCGCCGAGCGGGCTGCGCCGGTGTCCGGCGTCGCGTGGCCGCGGCCCGAGGCCTACGGCTTCCCGGAGGCGGTGGCCGAGGCGGCGTGCCAGGCTGCGCGCCTGCTCCGCGCGCGGGCCATCGTGGCGTTCACCCAGTCCGGATTCAGCGCGCGGCTCATCTCGCAGGACCGGCCGGAAGTGCCGATCATCGCGCTGACCCCGTACTCGGAGGTGCAGCGGCGGCTCGGGCTCTTCTGGGGCGTGTCCTCGCGGCTGGTGCACAAGGTGGAGACCACCGACGAGATGATCGAGGAGGTGGAGGACACGCTGCTCGGCGATGGGACGGTGCGCAACAACGACGTCATCGTGATCATCTCGGGGGCGCCGATGTGGGTGACCGGGACCACCAACCTGCTCAAGCTTCATCGCGTGGGCGATCGGCGGTAGGCCTTCGTCCCGCGGCGGTCGATCAACGCGGGGTGGGGCCGGCGGGGGCGCCCTCCCCGGGACACGCTGATTCGCAACCCGCACGGCGGTACGATCGGGCCACGAGAAGGGGCCTGAGCGGCTTCGACTGCGCGCAGAAGACACGGTCCCGGGGAGGGCGCCCCCGCCGGCCCCACCCCGCTCCGGTCGGCGGAGCGCGGTCCATCACGCGCGATTCCCACTAAGGGAGAGTCACTCATGGGTTACGAGACGGTGCGGTATGAGGTGAAGGATGGGGTGGCGACGATCACCTTGAATCGGCCGGAGGCGTATAACGCGCTGAATTTGACGCTGGGGCGCGAGCTGTTCCAGGCCGCGCTGGAGGCGGACGAGGATCGGGGCGTGCGGTGCATCGTCATCACCGGGGCGGGGAAAGCGTTCTGCGCGGGCGGAGATGTGAAGGACTTCGCGGACAATCCGGAGCGCATCGGGATCCTGGTCAAGGAGCTGACGACCTATCTGCACGGCGCGGTGTCGCGGCTGGCCCGCACCATGAAGCCCGTGGTGATGGCGGTCAACGGGATCGCGGCCGGTGGCGGCATGAGCCTGGCGCTCTCCGGTGACCTGGTGGTCGCGGCGGAGTCGACGAAGTTCACGATGGCGTACTCGAAGATCGCGGCCTCGCCGGATGGATCGTCGTCGTACTTCCTGCCGCGCATGATCGGCCTGCGCCGCGCGCTCGAGCTGCACTACACCAACCGCGTGCTCTCCGCCCGCGAGGCGATGGACTGGGGGCTGGTCAACCGCGTGCACCCGGATGCCGAGTTCCCGGGCGCGGTGGCCGCGCTCGCCCGCGAGCTGGCGCAGGGGCCGACCCAGGCCTTCGGGCGCGCCAAGCTCCTCTTCCACCAGTCGACACAGGAGAGCCTCGAGACCCAGATGGAGCTGGAGGCGCAGGCCATCGCGGCGAGCGGGCACACCGAGGACTTCCGCAACGGGGTGGTCGCGTTCGCCCGGAAGCAGCCGGTGAGCTTCACCGGTCGGTGAGCCGGCCCGATCCGGCCACCCTCGGCCGCCGTCTCGACGATGTCCTCGCCACCGGCGAGCGCATGATCCGCGACGTCACGGAGGGCGCCATGGACGCGCCGGTTGCCGACGGAGACGGCCGGCTCCGCGATGTCGCGTTCCGCCTCTTCCGGGTGGGCCTCGACTACGCCGATGGTATGGACACCGGCCGATTCCTGGACGGCTGGCGTCGCGAGGTGGCGCCGGACGACCTGCGCGACGGCGCCGCCGTCGCCCGCTACGCCGCGCTCGTGCGGGGCCGGCTGGGCGGCTGGTTCGAGGGCGCCTCGGCGAGGGAGTTCGCGCGGATCCTCGCGGCGCCGGGTGGGCCGCGGTCCGGGCACGACCTGCTCGAGCAGGTGTGCGCCGAGGCCGAGGCGCAGCTCGGGCGGCTGTGCGACGCGCTCGCCCGACTCCGCCCGGCGTAGCGCCATGGCCCGGACCGACGCGCGCTTCCCGGACGGCTCAGTCGGCTGCCCGCGCTGCCGCACCGAGAACCCGTCGAGCCACCGCTTCTGCGTGGAGTGCGGTCAGGCGCTGCCCGCGTCGTGCCCCCGCTGCGGCTTCGTGCGCGACCCGGGCGCGCGCTTCTGCGGCGGCTGCGGTCAGCCGATCGCGGCGGGCAGCGCACTGGCCGGCCTCGCATCGCCCGAGGGGGAGCGCAAGCAGGTCACCGTGCTGTGCGCCGACATGAAGGACTCCCTCGCGCTGCTGGCCGACCGCGATCCGGAGGACGCGCGGCGGATGCTGGACCCGGTGCTGACGCTGATGATGGACGCCGTGCACCGTTACGAGGGCACGGTGACGAAGGTGCTGGGCGACGGGATCACCGCGATCTTCGGCGCGCCGGTGGCCCACGAGAACCACGCGATGCGCGCGGTCTACGCCGCGCTGCGAATGCAGGACGGCGCGCGGCGCCTCTCGGAACAGCTCCGCCGCGGCCCGGGGCTGAACCTGCAGCTGCGCATCGGCCTCAACTCGGGCGAAGTGGTCGTGCGCTCGGCCGGCAGCGACCGGCACATGGACTACACCGCGGTGGGCCAGACCACGTACCTGGCCGCACAGATGGAGCGCCTGGCGCGGCCGGGGGCCACGCTCCTCACCGCCGAGACCGCGCGGCTGGCGGCCGGGTATCTCGAGGCCCGGGCGCTTCACCCGGTGGCGGTGAAGGGGATCGCCGAGCCGGTCGCGGTCCTCGAGCTGATCGGCCCGGGGCCGGCGCGGCATCGGCTGCAGGCTGCGACGGTGCGCGGGCTCTCGCGCTTCATCGGGCGCGACGCGGAGCTGGCCCAGCTTCGCCAGGCGCTCCAGCGCGCGCGCGCCGGCGACGGGCGGCTGGTGGCGCTGGTGGGCGAGCCCGGCGTGGGCAAGTCGCGGGTCATCCGTGAGTTCGCCGACGGGCCGTGGATCGCCGACGCCCTCGTGCTCGAAGGCCGGCCCATCGTGTACCGGAAGACGCCGTCCTGGCTGCCCGTGATCGACGCGCTCCGCCGCTACGTCGGCATCGAGCCCGGCGACGATGCGCGCGCGATGCGGGAGAAGATCGCGCGCCGGACGCTTGCGCTCGACCCGAAGCTCGAGCCGGTGGTGCCCGCCCTGCTCGCCCTCGCCGATCTCGAGCCCGACGATCCGGGCTGGCAGGCCCTCGACCCGCCGCGGCGCCGGCGCCGCATCCAGGATGGGGTTGCGAGCGTGATCCTGGCGGAGAGCCGGCGCCAGCCGGTGGTGCTGATCATCGAAGATCTGCAGCGCATCGACGAGGAGACGCAGACGCTGCTCGACCATCTCGTGGAGCGGCTGTCGGGCGCGCGCCTGCTGATCGTGGTGGCCTACCGGCCGGAGTACCAGCACCACTGGGCGAGCCGGGGCGGCTACGCCCAGCTGCGGATCGAGCCGTTTGCGTCGGGGCCGGCACGGGCGCTGCTGGACGGCCTGCTCGGCTCGGACCCCGCGCTCGGGCCGCTCAAGGCGATGCTGATCCAGCGCGCCGATGGCAACCCGCTCTTCCTGGAGGAGACGGTCAACGCCCTGGTGGAGACGCAGGCGCTGCTCGGCGAGCCGGGCGCGCGCCGGCTCGCCAGGCCGCTCGAGTCCATCGAGGTCCCGCGCAGCGTGCACGCGGTGCTGGCGGCGCGCATCGACCGGCTGAGCCACGAGGCCAAGCACGTGCTGCAATCGGCCTCCGTCATCGGCAAGGACCTGTCGTATCCGGTGCTGGCCGCCATCGCGGACCTGCCCGAGGAGGCGCTGCGCGCGGGCCTGGCGCAGCTGCAGGCGGGCGAGCTACTCTACGAGGCGAGCTTCTTCCCCGAGATCGAGTACACGTTCAAGCACGCGCTGACCCACGACGTCGCCTACGGCAGCCTGCTCCACGAGACCCGGCGGGCGCTGCACGCGCGCATCGTGGCCGCCATCGAGCGCCTGTACCCGAATCGGCTCGGCGAGCACGTGGAGCGACTCGCCTACCACGCCCTGCGCGGCGGGTTGCGGGAGCGGGCGGTGGACTACCTGCGGCAGGCCGGCGCGCGCGCGGCCGCGCGCTCCGCGCACCGGGAGGCGGCGGCCTTCTACGAGCAGGCGCTCGAAGCGCTGGAAGCCGACGGGCCGCGTGCGGAAGCGGTGCCGACCGCCGTCGATCTGGTCTTCGACCTGCGAGCCTCGCTGGCCGCGCTGGGCGAGTTCACCCGGACGCTGGCGCACCTGCGCCGCGCCGAGGAGCGGGCCGAGTCGGTGGGCGACTCGAGACGGCTCGGATGGATCTCCGCATACCTGACGCAGTCGTACTACACGATCGGGCAGCAGACCGACGCGATCCGGGCGGCGCACCGGGCCCTCGAGATCGGCGAGGCGCTCGGCGACGAGGCGCTGCAGATCGTCGCCAACTTCGGGCTCGGTCAGGCCCACCACGTGCTGGGCGCCCATCCGACCGCCCAGCGCCATCTGCGCCGGGCGGTGGCCGCGGTGGACGGCCCGCTTCGGCGGGAGCGCTGGGGCATGGCCGGCCTCGTCTCGGTGGCCTCCCGGATGTGGCTGGCCGCCTCGCTCGCCGATGTCGGCGACTTCGACGAAGCCACCGCCTGCGCACGCGAGGGGCTCGCGATCGCTCAGGAGGCCGACCATCCCTGGAGCGCCGCGGGCAGCCACATGACGCTCGGGGTGGTGCTGCTCGGCCGCGGGCACCTCGACGAGGCGGCACCGGTGCTCGACCGCGGCATCGCCTTCGCGCGGGAGATGGATCTGACCGCGTGGCTGCCGATGCTGCTGTCGGCCCGTGGGATGGTGGCGAGCCGGCTCGAGCCGGGCGGCACGGGCCTGGGCATGATCGAGGAAGGCGTGCAGCGGGGCGCGGCACTGCGCATTCTGAGCCGGCAGGCGCAGCGCCTCACCTGGCTGGCCGAGGCCTACTGGCTGGCGGGGCGCGCGGACGGCGCGGTGGCGGCGGCGGCCGACGCGCATCGGCTCGCCGGTGAGCACGGCGAGCGGGGCTACGCGGCCGGGGCGCTGCGGATGCTGGCCCAGGCCACCGCCGACGTGGGCCACTACGAGGCCGCCCTCGACGCCTCTCGGTCGCTCGGGATGCGACCCGTGGAGGCGCTCTGCCACCTGGGTCTCGCCACGCTCGCGGGGCGTATCGGCGACGAGGCCCGGGCGGTGGAGCACGGAGCGCACGCGCTCGAGATGCTCCGCGCGATGGACATGCGGTACTGGCTGGCCGAGGCGGAGTCGGCGCTGGGCGCGGGCCTGCGCGGCGGTCAATCGGGCTCGCACAGCGGCCGGAACCCGTAGTCGGAGTAGCGCAGCTCGGGCGGCAGCGACGAGCGGTGCGCGACCGGGCTCCACGGATCCTGGTGGCGCCAGGCGCCGCCGCGCGAGACCCGGCGGGTCCCGGTGTCGGCGCCGCGGGGATTGTGGGCGGGCGAGCACGCGTAGTAGCCGTCGTCCTGCCAGTCGAGACACCACTCGTGGCACACCCCGGAGAGGCCGACCAGGCCCAGTGGATTGGCGGGCGTCTCGGCGGGCCGCGGGGGCCGATCGAAGCGCGCGGTCGCCGGGCGCTCATCGCCCCAGGGAAACCGCGCGCCGTCGCGCCCGCCGCGGGCCGCCATCTCCCACTCGGCCTCGGTGGGCAGGCGATAGCGCCGGCCGGATCGCGCAGACAGCCACTCGCAGAAGCGCGTCGCGTCGATCCAGCTCACGCCGACCACCGGCTGCTCCGGATCGCGGAAGCGCGGATCCGACCACCAGGGCGGCGGGCTCGCCTCGCCGGCCTCGATCGCGCGGAGGTACTCGCGATTGGTGACCGGCGATCGGGCGATCGCGAAGGCGTCGACCCACACCCGGTGCCGCGGGCGCTCGGCCGCGGGTCCCTCGTCCGAGCCCATCCAGAACCAGGCGGCGGGAACCGGCACCAGGTCCACGCGGTGGAGTATACGTGCGATGCCGCTTGCCCGGTCGCTGACGGTGTGACAGGATGACCCGCCCGGATGTGGTCGTGCCTGGGGAAGCGAAGTCTTCCGCCTCACCGTTGCGGCGCCCGAGAGGTTGCGACCATGACCACCGAGGACCAGCTCGACCGCGCCCGAGCGATGTTCGCCCGATCACGCGCCTGCGTGACCAGCAACCGCGTCTTGCTCGCTCGAACCCGAGACTTGATCTCCCGGAGCCGGCGTCGGCTGAATCCCGCCTTCGAGGTTTCTGGTGGGTCGGCCCCGCCGTTGCGCGAGATGGTCCGCGCGCTCCTCGCGAACAGAATTCTGTCTCCCATCTCCGGTGAGGTGGTGGCGGTCACCGGCACGGGAGGCCGCTGTGTCGTCTGCCACGAGCCCATCACGCCCTCCGAGATCGAGTGCGAGGTCGACGGGTACGCGGCGGACGGGAGTCGATCTCACTTGACCTGCTTCCTCATCTGGCAGGAAGAATCCGAGCGCGCTCCGGGCATACGGTAGCGCGGTTCCCCGCCGTGGCCCGATGGGACCGAGTATAATCGGCGCCATCATGGACTTCGCGGAGCGGATGGCACGTCTCGGGACCGAGTCGGCGTTCGAGGTGCTGGCGCGCGCCAAGGCGCTGGAGCGGCAGGGCCGGGAGATCATCCACCTCGAGATCGGCGAGCCTGACTTCGACACGCCGAAGCACATCCGCGAGGCGGCCAAGCGAGCCCTCGACAGCGGCGCGACCCACTACGGTCCCGCCGCGGGCCTGCCCGAGCTGCGCGAGGCGATCGTGAAGGACGTGGAAGGCACGCGCAGCCTGCCCGTCACCACCGACGAGATCGTGGTCACGCCCGGGGCGAAGCCGATCATGTATTTCGTGATCACCGCGCTGATCAACCCGGGCGATGAGGTGGTGCATCCCAACCCCGGCTTCCCCATCTACGAATCGGTGATCAGCTTCGTGGGCGGCAAGCCGGTGCCGATTCCCCTGCGGGAGGAGACCGGCTTCGGCTTCGATCTGGACGTGCTGGAGAAGAGCGTCTCCCGCAAGACGAAGCTGATCATCGTCAACTCCCCGCAGAATCCCACCGGGGGCGTGCTCGAGCCCGATCAGCTCGGGCGCATCGCGGAGATCGCCCGGACCTACCGCATCCCGGTGCTGGCCGACGAGATCTACAAGGCCTTCCTGTACGAGGGCGAGTTCGCCTCGATCACCCGATTCCCGGGCATGAAGGACCTGGTCATCATCCTCGACGGGTTCTCGAAGGCCTACGCCATGACCGGCTGGCGCCTCGGCTACGGGGTGATGCCGGTGGCCCTCGCCGAGCACGTGACGCGGCTGATGGTCAACTCGAACTCGTGCACCGCCTCGTTCACGCAGCACGCCGGCATCGCCGCGCTGCAGGGCGACCAGACCCCGGTGACCGAGATGGTGGCCGAGTTCAAGCGCCGTCGCGACGTGCTGGTGGCCGGGCTCAATCGCCTGCCCGGTGTGTCGTGTCGCTCTCCGCGCGGCGCCTTCTACGTCTTCCCGAACGTGAAGGCGCTCAAGCGACCGTCCGCGGAGGTCGCGGAGATCCTGCTGCAGGAGGCCGGCGTCGCGGTGCTGGGCGGCTCCGCGTTCGGGCAGTACGGCGAAGGCTACCTGCGCCTCTCGTACGCCGCCTCGGAGGCCAATCTTCGCAAGGCGCTCGAGCGGATGGAGCCGGTGCTCGGGCGTCTCGCGGGAGGGTAGCGGCGCGACCGCTCCGGGCCGGTACCGGGGCGCGAGCCGCACCGGCGGACGCTGATGCCCACCGTCGCGGATCTCCTGGTCGACGGCCTGCTGCGGGCGGAGGTGTCCCGGATCTTCGGGGTCCCGGGGGGCGGCTCAAATCTCGAAGTGCTCGAGGCCGCGCGGGCGCGCGGGCTGCCCTTCGTGCTCTGCCATCAAGAATGGGCCGCGTGCATCATGGCCGCGGTCACCGGCGAGCTGACCGGCCGGCCGGGCGCGGTGCTGTCCACGCTCGGACCCGGCGTCACCGCCAGCGCCACCGGCCTGGCCCACGCGCGGCTCGATCGCGCGCCGCTGATCTACATCAGCGACCGGCACCCGGCCGGCGTGCTCGAGTTCGCCTCGCACCAGTACCTGGATCACGCCGCGCACGTCGGCCCGGTCACCAAGGGCACGGTCACCGTCGGCGCCGATTCGGCGAGTCACTGGATCGCGCACGCCGTGCAGCTGGCTCTCGGCGAGCCGCGCGGGCCCGTGCATCTGGACCTGCCCGCCGACGTGGCCGGGCAGCGCGCGATCCCCACCGCGACGTCGGTGACGCCGTCGCGGCCGCCGTCGCCCGATGAAGAGCGGCTGGAGCAGGCGGCTCGGATGATCCGCGCGGCGCAACGGCCCCTGGTGATCGCGGGCCTCGGCTGTCGCCCGGCGGATGCCAAGTGGCTGCAGGCCTTCGCGGAGGCGGTGCCCGCGCCGGTGCTGACCACCTACAAGGCCAAGGGCGCGATTCCGGATCCGCACCCGCTGGCCCTCGGCATCTTCACCGGCGGCGCCCTCGAGGAGCCGCTCGTGACGCGGGCGGACCTGATCATCGCCTTCGGCCTCGACACCGTCGAGTTGATCCCGCGGCGGTGGTCGTACTCGGCGCCGGTGCTGAGCCTGACCCGGTGCCCCGCCGCCGACCCGCGGCTGCAGGCGCCGGGCGGGGGTGCGTACTTCACGCCCGCGCTGGAGGTGGTGGGCGACCTGGCCGCCATCCTCGAGGATCTGGCGCCCCGGATCGTGCCGCAGGGCACCGAGTCCAACTGGGACGTGGGCGCGGTGGAGCGCATGCGTCGCGAGCGCCTGGCCGCGCTCGAGGTGCCGGTGCCGGGGCTCGCCCCGCATCGGGTCGCGCAGATTGCGCGCGAGCTGACCGCTGCCGGCAGCATCGCCAGCGTGGACGCGGGCGCGCACATGTTCCCGGCCACCGCGTACTGGCAGGCGCTGGAGCCGGGCGAGCTGCTCATCTCCAACGGGCTCGCCACCATGGGCTTCGCGCTGCCGGCCGCCATCGCGGCGCAGCTCGCCCATCCCAGCCGTCGGGTGATCTGCTTCACCGGTGACGGCGGCCTCATGATGGTGGCGGCCGAGCTGGAGACGGTGGCGCGGCTGCGGCTGCCGATCGTGATCGTGGTCTTCAACGACCAGGCGCTCTCGCTGATCGAGGTCAAGCAGGAGCAGAAGGGCTTCGAGGGCGTGTCCATGCGCTACGCCGGCCCCGATCTGGGCGCGCTGGCCCGCGCCTTCGGCCTGCGCGCCTTCACCGCCACCGACGAGGCGAGCTTGCAGCAGGCCCTGATCGCGGCGCAGACCGCGCCGGGTCCCGCGCTCATCGACGCGCGCATCGACGCCTCGGGCTACCGGCGGATGCTGGAAATCGTCCGCGGGGCTCCGAAGTAAGCCGGTATACTTCGGGCATGGCATTTCTGTCGGCGAAGGACGAGGCGGCGGTCAAGACGGAGTTCGAGCGTATCGGCGGGCCGGTCAAGCTGACCGTGTTTGCCTCCGAGCTGGGCGGCGAGCACAACGCCCAGACGGTGGCCCTGATCCGTGAGGTGGCGGCGCTCTCCGACCAGCTGTCGGTGACCGTGCTCAATCCCCACATCGATCGCGAGCAGGCCGCGGCCTACGGGGTCACCGAGTCCCCCGCGGTGGTCGTGGAGGGCGCGCAGGACTACGGCATCCGGTTCCTCGGCATCCCGGCCGGCTACGAGTTCTCCAACCTGATCGATTCCATCATCGCGGTGTCCACCGGCGAGGCCGGGCTGAGCGACGCGACCAAGACCGCGCTCGCCGGGCTCACCGAGGACGTGTCGATCAAGGTCTTCGCCACCCCGACCTGACCGCATTGTCCCCGGGCCGTGCGCCTGGCGCAGCACATGGCGATCGCCTCCCCGAAGGTCCGCGCCGAATGCATCGAGGCCGGCGAGTTTCCCGAGTTGTCGCAGCGCTATCAGGTGATGGCGGTGCCCAAGGTCGTGATCAACGACAAGGTCGGCTTCGAGGGCGCGATTCCCGAGCAGGACTTCCTGGGCGCGGTGCTCCGGGCGGTCGACGGGGACGAAAAGGCGGGGGCGTAGACCGTGGAATCCGTCGCTATCGTCCTCGTGGTGCTCATCGCCTGGTTCGCCCTGAACCGCTGGGTGCTCCCGCGGTTCGGGATCTCGACCTGAGCCGCTCCCGCCGCGTGCTCCCGTGAGGAGCAAGCCGCGAAGAGCGAGCAACCCCGCACGTAGCCGTCCCCCGATCGAAGCGCCGCCCGATCTGCTCTTCGTCTACGGCACGCTGATGCGGGGATTCCGTCTGCATCACCTGCTCGAGCGGGGCACCGCGCTGGTCGGGCGGGGCCGGGTCACGGGGCGGATCATCGACCTCGGGTCCTATCCGGGCGCGGTCGCGGATCGATCCGGCACGCTCCACGGCGAGGTGTATCGCGTGACGGATCCCGCGCTGTGGTCCAGGCTGGACTCGGTCGAGGGACCTCAGTATCATCGCCGGGAGGTCGCCGTCCGGAGCGAGGACGGCCGCGAGATGGCCGCGTGGATCTACTGGTACATCGGCCCACTCGATCGCGGCGTGCCGATCCCGGGCGGGGACTACCGGGCGCATGCGCCCGGCACATCCATCTACCACCAGCCGAGCCCGTAGGAGGCGTCCATGCCGGTCGAGGCCGCACAGCTCATCAAGGACGACCAGGATCATCTGATCCACCCGCTCCACCACCCGAGCGATCACCTGGAGCCGATGGTCTACGTGCGCGGGCGCGGCGCCGTGCTGACCGACGTGCAGGGGCGCGAGTACATCGACGGCCTGGCCGGGCTCTGGAACGTCAACGTGGGCCACGGGCGCACCGAGCTGGCCGACGCGGCGGCCAACCAGATCTGCGAGCTGGCCTACTTCTCGGCCTACTCCGGCTCGTCCAACATCCCGGCCATCGAGCTGGCCGCCAAGCTGATGACGCTCGCGTACAAGAACATGCAGGGCGTGTTCTTCACCTCGGGGGGTGCCGAGTCCAACGAGTCGGCGTTCAAGACCGCGCGGTTCTACTGGAAGACCAAGGGCAAGCCCGACAAGGTCAAGGTCATCGCGCGGTCGCTGGCCTACCATGGGGTGACGCTGCAGGCCATGAGCGCCACCGGCATGTCGCCCTACTGGAAGATGTTCGAGCCGCGCGTCCCGGGGTTCGTGCACATCCCCACCTGCTATCCCTACCGGCAGGAAGGGGCCAAGCCGGGTGAGACTGCGGGACAGACCGCGGCGCGACTGCTCGAGGAAGCGATCCTCCGGGAAGGCCCGGACACGGTGGCCGCGTTCATCGCCGAGCCCATTCACGGCGGCGGCGGGGTGCTCTATCCCACCGACGACTACTTTCCCCTCGTGCGCCAGGTCTGCGACAAGCACAACGTGCTGTTCATCGCCGACGAGGTGATCACCGGCTTCTGCCGCACCGGGAAGTGGTTCGCCCTCGAGCACTGGAACGTGCTGCCGGACATCGTCTCCTTCGCCAAGGGCGTGTCGTCGGGGTATCTGCCGCTGGGCGGGATCATGGTCTCCAAGGCGATCAAGCAGGCGATGGACGACGTGAAGCCCGAGGACAAGTGGATGCACGCCTACACCTACTCCGGGCACCCGACCTGCTGCGCGGTCGGCATCAAGAACCTGGAGATCATGGAGCGCGAGCGCCTCTGGGAGCGGGCGGCGGCCATGGGCACCCGCCTGCACAAGGGACTGCAGCAGGCGCTCGGTGATCACAAGCACGTGGGTGACATCCGCGGCGGCAAGGGCCTGCTGGCCGCCGTCGAGCTGGTCGAGGACCGCGCGACCAAGGCCCCGTTCGGCGCGGACAAGAAGGTCGGCCCCCGGGTGCTCGCCGAGATGACCAAGCGCGGGGTGATCACGCGCGCGCGCCTGGACCACGTCTTCTTCGCGCCGCCGCTGGTGGTGAGCGAAGAGCAGATCGACCGGCTCGTGTCGGTCACCCGCGACGCCATCAAGTCCGTCACCGGCACCTAGCCCTCTCCTCGCCTTCTCCCTCTCCCCTCCCGGGAGAGGGCGGGGTGAGGGGTGGAGGAACGGGG
>Ga0081455_10001047_pt1 | contig 34879 bp, 48 predicted proteins | sample TabmetS3T2R1_FD_70207 | JGI IMG/M metagenome (GOLD analysis project Ga0081455, IMG submission 70207) | Tabebuia heterophylla rhizosphere microbial communities from the University of Puerto Rico - S3T2R1 | ecosystem: Host-associated > Plants > Roots > Rhizosphere ...
CCGCACCTTTCGTCGAGGTTGCCGGGGATACGATGACCGGCGGACTGACGACGCCCCAGGTCACAATCAGCGGCAATTATCTGTACCTGGCCAACGGCAGCGGCACGGTTAACGCCAGCGGCGGGCCGTTTCTCTACGCCGATGCGAACAGTACCGTGGTTCACCTCGGCAGCGGCAACAACGCATTCTATGTCCAGAACGCCAGCGGTGTCTCGCTGGGCGGCATCGACAACGCCGGGTATCTGCTCAGCAATACCTCACGCCGGGTAGCGATGAGCGATGGCACATGGACGTATCTGATCTCCGGCAACGGGGCGCAGTCGATATTCCTGGGCGGCACGCCGGCCGAGAACCACTACCGGAACACGGCCCACTATTTCGAGAGTGTCGGCGGCGGCACGACTTACGCACGGTTCGACGCGGGCGGCACTTACAATGTCAGCGGGGCGTGGGCGACCATTTCCGACGCTGCCGTCAAGCGCGATGTCGTCGATTACACTGACGGGCTGGGCGCGCTCTTGGCGCTGCGGCCCCGCCGCTATCGGTACAACGGCAAAGGCGGCACGGTTGACGACGGGATCGAGCGCATCGGCCTGATCGCGCAGGAGGTCGAGGCGGCGGGGCTGTCGGAGATTGTCGGGGATGGCGAGATCAAGACACTGTCGCCGGGCCTGCTGATCTACGCCTGCATCAATGCGATCCGCGAGTTGGCGGCTGAACTCCAAGCGTTAAAGGAAGGGAAATAGGCATGGCCGCATCTGTCGATGAGTGCGTTGCCCAGTTCCCCCGGCAGTCGGTCTGCGTTGACCGGACCTATGCCCGCATGGCCGCCTGGGCCGCCTATACGATGGCCTTGCCCCTGCCGCCGACCGATGCCGCACCGGAGATCGCCACGGTCCAACAGCGGCTCTTGGCTGAACGGTCGCCGATCCAGGGCTCCACCTACGCCCAGCAGGTAACGGCGTACCTGATCGAAACGCCGGGCATCACGGCCCGGATACGGGACCACCTCAACGCCTGGAATGCCGAGGACACCGAGGGCGAGCTGGCGGCCGACATCGACGGCGCGTTTGCCGTCGTCATGCCAGTCTACGCCGCCGCCACGATCAGCGATTACGACGTTGCCCTCTGGTGCGACAAACACGGCTACCCGCGCCCGCCGGGGCTGACCGGCAACCTGCCGCCGCCGGCCTAAATGCTCGGCCACGGCGCGCTCGGCGTATGGGCGCTTGGACAGCTTCCGAGCCAAGCGGCCGATGCGCTGGCGCCGGGCGCGATCCTGCCGCTGTCGCTGTCGCTGGTCGCCGGTGCGGCCAGCGGCGAGGGCGTGCTGCCGCCGCTCGTTATCGGCGGGCGGCCGTCCTATCCGGCATGGGCGCCGGGCGCAGAATTCGACCTGTGGGTATCGCTGAAGCCGGGCCGTGCGCACGCTGTCACCGGCCGGCGCGTCAATGCGGCGGCGCCCGGCGCGGTGCTGGCGTTCACCGCCGGCCTCGCCGCCGGCACGGCCAAGGGAGAGGGGCAGACCGATTATGACAACGCCGTTGTCCTATTGCTTGCGGCATGAGCGATAGCCTCTGGCGGGCAATCCGCGCTGCATTGGCGCTCTCGACCCGCGCCATCGAGGAAGTGCGCGCTGTCCGAAGCCTGCCGCCGAGCGCGAAATTCCCGGCGGCCGGCGCCTGGGACGACCGGGTGCATTACGAGGGCTCTGTGGTCGCCCACAATGGCGCTACGTGGCAGGCAACCAAGGACACGGCACGGGAGCCGCCTCACGAGGATTGGGCCATCCTGGCGGCTCCGGGGGCCGCTGGGGCCGATGCCTACGCGGGCGAGGTTTGCGGCTTGTGGCAACCCGACGGGACGTATCGCAAGCACGACCTCGTGGCGTTCGGCGGCAGCGAGTGGCGGGCACGCCGCGACGATCCCGGCCCGCTGCCCGGCGATGGCTGGGCGCTCAGCGCCGGCCAAGGTAGCCGCGGACAGAAGGGCGAACGCGGCGATCCCGGCAAGCCGGGCGCCGATCTCGCCGGCTGGGTAATCGATGGCTACCGCGTGACGCCGATCATGACCGATGGACGCAGCGGCCCGCCGCTCGACCTCGCGGCGCTGTTCGAGCAGTACCACGCGGAATCGCGATGATCCCGCTCTACAGCACCGTCGTAACGTCGGCCGCCGAGCGCAATCTGGTAACGCTCGACGATCTGCGTGAGCAGCTTCGCGTGCGTCCCGGCGACACCGCCAACGACGGTTGGTACACGAAGGTGATCGCGCGCTCGTCGCTGGCGGCCGAGCGGTATTGCAATCGCATCTTCGCCAAGCAGGGGTATGCCGATGTCTTTCGCGCCGGTGTCAACGGCATGGGCGACGAGCCGCTGGTGCTGTCGATGGCCCCGATCGATCCCGCATCGCTGATGGTCGAACTCGACGGCGTCGTTATGGACAGCGCTGGCTATGCGCTGCAACCGTTGCCGGGCCACCTGTGGCGGGTCGGCGACACGACGGCGTGGTCGAACAGCACCGGCCTCACCGTCAGCTACGATGCCGGCTTCGATGTGATTCCTGCCGACGTGCAACAGGCGGTGCTCGATCTCTGCACGATGGAGAACGCCGGACGGGGCCGCGACCCGATGCTGCGCGCGACGGAATCACCCGGCCTCGGCCGTCAGGAATATTGGGTCGGCGGCGTGCCGGGCTCATCGCTACTGCCGCAGGACATCGCCAGCCTCTTAAACCCATACCGGCGGGGCATGGTCGGATGAGCGGCATCGACGTGCGCATCGACGTTAACGACACCCGCCTGCGACTGCGGCTCGACGCGCTGCCGAAGGAATTGCGCCGCCGCCTGGTGACAAAGATCCGCGAGTTGACAAACGAGTTGCTGGCAAAGGTCGAGGCGCGCGAGCCGGTGCGCACCGGCCGGCTGCGGCGGCTGACGACATCTTTTGTCGATGTGAACGAGGCCAAGCAATACGTGCGCGGCCGGGTACGGGTGCTCCGCACCCGCGACCACAACACCGCCGCTGCCGCCGGCGCGCTCGAATACGGCAGCACCGGCAAACGCTATTCGGTGCGCGGCTACACCCGTCGCGGCACCGCGGTGCAGGGCTACATGCGACGGGGCGGCATCACCGCGCAGCGGTTCCTGCGCACGCCGGCGACCGCGATGATCCCGAAGGCGCGCCGCGAACTTGCGCTCGTGCTCGGCCAGTTCGCCCGCGACGCACTCAAATGAACCGCGAAACCATCATGACGGCGCTGTTCCAGAAACTGACGGCGCCGCCGCTGGTGTTCGCCTTTACCGCCGATACGACGACCGGCGACGCGACGCTCGCTAATGTCAGCGACACGTCGGGGCTCATGGTCGGCATGCCGGTGGCCGGTGACGGCTTACCGGCCGACGCCACAATTGCCACGATCTCGCCGACCGTCACGCTGTCGCTGCCGGCCGACGCCGATCGCACCGCGGCGGCGCTGCTGCAAGGTTTTCAGACCACGGCGCGACGCCTGCGTGACGCCAACGCCGAGCAGGACATGCCGGCACTCTATCTGCTCGAATTGAACGAAGTCCATCCGTTCCGCGGCTCGACCGGCGCAACCAACATCGAGCTGAACTGCGAAGCCTGGATTTACACCAAAGTTGCCGCCACCGAAAACGCCATCCCGGCCGCCACGCTCAACACACTGATCGACGGCATCGAAGGCGCGCTGAACTCGCCAACGGCCTTTCGCCAGAACCTCGGCCTGAACGGCGTCATTTACGCCCGCATCGAGGGCGAATTGCAAAAAGATCCAGGCCACACCGCGCAGCTCGCAATGGCTGTGGTGCCGCTGAAGATCCTCGTCGCTCCGCACACCGCCACCTTCGCGCTCTAAGGAGAACCGCTATGGCAGCCGGCACCTTCAACATCTACGCCGCGAGCGAAATCTTCGGCGCCGTGAAGTTCGTCGGGGCAAACGCTGTCGGCCCGATGCTGCAAGTCGATTTTCCGAACGTGATGTTCCGCCCGGCCAATCCGATCGGTCTGATACAAGAAGAATGGGGCCAGCTTCAGATAACCGGCGAGGTGCTGGTGGACGACACCGGCATCTTCGGCACGCTGACGCATCCCGATACTGCGTTGGTCAGTCCGCTCACGTCGCAGTACTACATCGGCAAGGGCGTGGTCAGCATCGACATCGGCAGCACCGGCACGTTCACGGACATCGGCAACGTCCCGGTTTTTGAATTCGCACCGGATATCCAGACCCTGCCGCATTTCAGCTCGCGCTACGGCGTGCGCGCGAAAGATTTAGAGGTGATCACCGAGAAGAATGCGAGCCTCAACATCACAATGGACGAGTTCACTTATAAAAATCTAATGCTCGCATTTCTGGGCGAGGCGGTTGTGGGTCCGTAAATGGTTTCGCTGGCCGACATCGTACCGCAGACGCGCACCGTCGAGATCGCGCAGGGCTCGCTGGAATTGCGCGGCCTCGGATTGCGGCACATTGCCGAGCTGTTCCTGCGCTTTTCAGAATTGCGCAAGTTCTTTTCGCCGAACGCGCCGGATTTCGACCTGGCGGTGCTACTGACCGAAATGCCCGATGCGATCGCCGCCATCATCGCCGAGGCGGCCGGGCAGCCGGAAGCTGCCGAGCGCATCGCCGACGTGCTGTCGGCAGACGACACCGTCGCCTGTCTGCTGGCGGTCAAGGAACTGACGATAACACCCCCTTTTTTCGAACGGCTCGCGATGCTGCTCCACGAGGGCGGCGTAAACGGCCGCCTCTATGGCAGGGAAGCGGTTACGACCTCGCCGCCGCCGCCGAGCAATTGATCGCGTCCGGCCACTCGCCTCGCGACGTGCTCGATTACACGCCGCGCCAGGCGTTCGCCTTTATCGCCATCGCCGCCGAGCGCCGGCGGCGGGAACTCGCCGAGCAACTGAGCATCCACGCTCTCGCCGCGCAGGGTGGCGAGAAAGCCATAAAGGACGCGCTGAAAGACCTGGCTGATGGCTGACAATCTCACCATCCAGATAGGCGCCGACACTTCCAAGCTGCGGGCCGATCTCGCGCTGGCGCAGACCGAGGTGCGCAAGCTTGGGCGCGAGTTGACGGCTGCGGCGCGCGAGGCGCAGCGAACCGGCGACCGGGGCGCGCTCGACCAGTTGGCGCGGCAGCTCGACGGGGCAACCCGATCGGCCGCGACGCTGCGGCGCGAACTGGCACAGCACAACAGCGTGGCCGCCGCCGCCGGCCGAGAAATGGCCGGGCTTTCGACCGCGGTTGCCGGTGTCGGCCGGGCGTTCATGTCGCTGAAGACACTGCTTCCGGCAGCCGGGCTCGCCGGGGCCGCAATGGGCGTCGCCAATGCGGTTCGCAGCGTTACCGAGAACCTGATCGACCTGCGCAACACGTCGGCCGCGACCGGCCTGAAGCCGATCGACGTGCAGGCATTCACCGAGTTTATGGAGGATGCCAGCGTCAAAACCGACGACGCGCGAAAGATGCTGGTCCGCTTCGTTGATCGCGTCGCCGACACGCGGCAGAAGCTCGGCGAACTCGGCAAGTCGGATTTCGGTGTCAACGTCATGCGCGGCGCCGAGGGTGCCGCCAGCAGCGTTAATGTACTTCGCGGCGCCGTTCAGGACGCTACGAGCAGCGTCAATGTGTTCCGCGGCGGCGTTCAAAAGATCGTCGATATTAAAGATCCGTTCGGCACGCTGAAGCTGGACCCGGCGAAATTCAAAAGTACCGTCGATCTGCTGGTCGAGTTTTCCAAGCGGCTCGTCAACGTCAAGGACGAGCAACTGCGCACCGCGCTCGGCGTCGAGGTCTGGGGCCGCCAATACGGTCAGATTGCCATCGTGCTGGAGCGCATCGCCAAGAGCGGCGCCTGGGAGCAAATGCGCCAGGAATTGATCGCGACCGGGCGCGCCGTTGACGACAACGCGATAAAGCCGCTCACCGAATACGAGAAAGCCTGGAAGGATCTCGGCGATGCTATCCAAAGCATCGTGCAGCCGCTCGTCATCTCGACGTTTCCGACGCTGGCTGCCGTTATCCGCAACCTCTCCACCGGACTAACCAATTTCAAAGAAGCACTGCTGATACTCGGGCGCGATATCGGCGCACTGTTCGATGCGATCACAAAAAAGGCGAGCGCCACCTTCAACTGGTTGATTGGTGCAGCGAAGGCGGTTGCCAGCGCGATTCCCGGCGGCTCGCCTGCGGCCGAGGCGGCTATTCCACCTCCCCCTGTCACGTATGCGTCGGGCGGCTGGGTGCGCGGCGCCGGCACCGGCACCAGCGATTCGATCCTGGCGCGGCTCAGCAACGGCGAATTCGTAATGCGCGCCGCAGCCGTGCGGCATTGGGGAGCGGGACTGCTGGCGGCGATGAACTCGGCCGGTCTGCCGCGCTTCGCCGAGGGCGGGCTTGTCGGGGCGGCCGGCGGCGGGCAGCCGGTGCATCTGCACATCGGCGGCAACTCGTTTCCCTTGAATGGCGCGCCGGCTGTGGTTTCGGCGCTGGTCGTCGAGGCGCACCGCCAGCACGTGCGCTCAGCCGGCGTCAAGCCTAGCTGGTACGGCGGGCGATGATCACGTCGGCGACGCCGACCGAATTCAACATCATCTTTCCGGCCGACACGGCACCGGGCGTCAACCCGTTCTCGGCGCGCGGCCTACAGGGCACGCTGTCGCCGATCGCGATGGCGCGCGGCGACGACAAATTGGCCAGGACGGTCAACGGCACCCTGGTAAGCCTCGCCGCGATCCAGATGCGGAAATACCGGGTCGAGATATCCGGCAACGATCAGGCGCCGCCGGCGCTCGATGGGCTTTGGGTCGGCATGCTGGTCAGCGTCGATTGCATGGTGGAACTGGCGCACCGCACCGGCACCGTGGCGTCCCGGCCGGGCGTGCCGGGCAGCGCCCGCGTCGAGGGCGACTACACCTATTACCAACCGCGCCTCTCGATGCTCGTCGTCGAATACGAGGTGCAGCGCAGCGAGTGGGCGGCCGAAGTCTCCTGGTCGCTGGCGCTGGAGGAAGTGTAGTGCCGGGGCCGTTCGCCTTCGCCTGGGCCGGCGGCACGATAGAAGACCAGCAGACGGTCGTGACGACCGGCACGACCGCAGCCGGTAGCACTATCGTCAGCAACATCCCGAGCGCGGCGCTCGGCAGCCTGTTGCCGGGGCTGATCTACAACGCCGCCGGCAACGGCATCGTGGCGGGCAGCACCTTCATGGCGCCGGCATCCGGTGCCACCAGCATCGTGCTCGACTTCCCGTGCAGCGCGGCAGCAAATGCATTATTGACCTTCACCGGACCGAGGACGCCGAACGGGCCGTGGGATCCGGCGTCGCACGGCCGGTTCGACGAAGACGTGCTGAGCGTCGAGATCCAGCACAACGAGGGCGACTTCGCGACGCTGACCATCGAATTGAAGAACCCGATGGTCGGCTTGCTCGCACCGGGCCGAAATTTGTGGTGCTGGCTGTCGTGGGACCAGGCGTGGACGCCCGAAGGCGGCGCCGCGCCGGATCTGGTGCCGCTGTTCAACGGGCGGCTGATCGGCGTGCCGAGGCTCAGCGCGGGCGAGGGCGTGCAGCTTCAATTTATCGCGCGGCCCGACGACTACCTGGTGCAGAAGACGGCGCTGGCCGAGTCACTGAAAGTGCTGCCGTGGTATGACCCGGTCTGGCTTTCCGCCGACATCGGCGCCGACACGGTGCTCGAAAGCTACTCGGCGCTCTGGCACGTCGATCGCTGCACGCTGGAATTGACGACCAGTGACATTATCCAGGGTGAGGCCGGCACCGTCTCGGTCGGCGAGGATGTGGCGCTCTACGACAATTTCTCGATGTCCTACGGCCAACCGCCGCTGAGCGCGGTCACGGTGTCGGGCACGGTCAACTGGAGCCAGCAGGCGTTCGGCATCATCGACATCACGCAAACCATATTGAATGCATTTCGCGACCAGGCCGGCGCGCCTTATGGCCGAGTGCTGGCTTCGACGCCGACCAGTTCGGTGTACGGCTACACTGGCGGCGGTCTGATTCAGGTGCTGTCGGGCGACGGTCTCTTGAATGCGTGGCCGAAGGCGGGCACGTCGATCGGCGGCGGCTGGTCGTTCCCGCCCGGCGAAGGCGGCGACGGCCAGCCGCTCAACTACATCATGGAAGCATCCGCCAACAACAAAGGCGGCTGGTTCACCGAGATGAACTACGACGTGTCGTATGCCACGAACGCCGGCAACCAGTTGACCGCCAACAACGTGCTCGGGGGCGGCGGCGACTACAACCCTTATTCCGACAGCGTCATGCAGTTCCTGAATAAGGGTCACCTGGTGCAGGTCGTAACCAGCTTTCCGACGCACACGCTCAAGTTCCGCATGGGCGTGCAGTACGACGCCGACCGGCGCCGCACCGAGACCGTGGCCGCGGTGATGACGGCCGACGTGCAGCGCCAGCTTTCCGACAGCAGCGACCAGGACCAGGAAACCATCGAGCTTACCAGCGACTATGTCGGGGAGGGCGTCGATCCCGGCGGCGCGTTGCCGATCGGCAGCCTGACGTACAGGAGCTATTTTCAGACCGACCGAGGTGCGCGCAGCTTTGAATATCTGCTGTTGGCGGCTCGCGCGAAACTCCGCGCGCGGGCGCGCTCGGTGGATGTGACCTTTGCCGTGCCGTGGCACTTGGCGCTCGGCTTGGGGCTCAAGCACAACGTGCAATTGCTCGACCGGCGGCTGCCCGGCGGCTCGGCTGTCGGCAAGGTCAAAAGCTACACGCTGCGCGTCGCAGACGGCGTGCAGATCGGCGAGTTCACGCTCGGGTGCTGTATCGGCAACGGCACGCCGAGCATCGCCGCGGCCGGGACGCCGACATACGTTGACGAGGGTTATGTCGAGCCCGGCTGGCAGGTTTACGCCGGCGCGCAATACCCGCTGCTCGAAGACGAGTTTGCCTACGAAACATTAGAGGCGACGCCTATCGACGACGACGGCATCAACCTCTCCAACCTGAGCCAAGAGAACGCGGTGAATTTTTGCACCGTCGTCAACGGCATGCTGGATCAGGTCGCCAAGCTTGATGAATTTCAGGGCGTCGTCTCGCCGGTCGAGGGTGACCCGCTGACAGCGATGCGCATGATGGTCACGAAGGTAACGCTGGATCTGAAGCCGGTCGCCGGCAGCGAATTTCATACCGATTTCCTGCCAGCTTTGACCCCGCTGTCGCTGCCGAAGACCATCGATCTCGGGGCCGGCGACGTGCTGCTCGATCCCGAGTCGAGCGCCGAGTCGGTGCTCAACGCGCCGATTGGGAGCATCGCGCTCGGTGAACTCTCGGGCCAGGTGCAGGGCGCCTGGCGGCCACGACAGAGGTAAACCATGCCGCACGGCTTTGAATACATTGTGAGACCGTTTGCCTCACCCGGCTCGCTCGGCAATGTTGCCATCCCCGGCACGCCGAAGCGGACACCGGAACTGGCGCGTATCGTTTGGGGCGGCCAAGGCACGATGCCGTCTACCAAACTCGTCAACCCGGATACCGTGGTGAATACCAGAAAGGAAGAACTGACGGAGCAAACGCGCGACAACGACCGGATACGCATCACGGGCAATGACGGCGAGTCATATGTCGATGTCGATCGTCCGCATAAGATCACACTTGACGGCAAAAGCTATGATAACAGCTATGTCTTGGCTCAGACGATGTATAAATCAGAAACATATCTCTCCGATGAGCTCGATCCCTATTTAAAAAACTTCAGCATGGTACAGGCTGTCCCCGGCTACCAAGCCATTTGGCACTTGAACACGCAAGACTTGTCGTCTGGCAATACCTGATAACGGACGACCCTATGCCCTACTACGCCGAAAGCGGGTTTGAGCGCATCGTCGATGTGCATTGGAAGCGCAAGGATGACGAGCCCGAGGTGCCCCCGGACTATCCGTTTGACCCCTGCGGCCAAACGGTTATTCCCACTCCCGCGCCATTTATAGGCAGCTCGCGCTGGTTCATGGATACGTACCAGCCGATGGCGATCATAGTGGCAGGGATCGACTTGGGGGGTAAACTTACCGGAAAGCCGCCCAATTATACTGTAAACGAATTTTGGCCCGCAATTTACGAAGACCAGCTTCGGGATGATTTATATTATTGGGGATTGGGGGCGAGGGCGTTTCAGATAAAGCTCGAACCTCTTATGGTGCCGTATGTCGGCGATACTAGCGGGGGTGCGGGGATTCCTTGGGATCACTGGTGGGATTACGTTGACAAATTGGGCAGTTCCCCCGCTGGCGGCGGCGGCGGCGGCGGCGGCGGCGAGGAGGCCGCCCTCGTGCCGATAATGGACCCAATCGGTATCGATATCTACCGCGGTATCGACCCTAATTTTGTAAAGCTGGACGATGCGCCCTCGGAAACCATCGTCGGTAGCGGGTCTGTGAGTTGCGAGATCCCAAATGATTTCTATACCTTCGTTGGGTTTTGGGGTGGGCCTGACGCTACAGTATTCGGCCGACGCACTACGCGGTCGATGCCGTTGGGCGCGGCAAAAGTAACAATCCAGGCCATTTGTGATAACCAAACCACTGGCGGGCCGCCACCGCAACCGCACCGCCCGCCGCCCCCCGGGAGCACGTGGTATCCGTTTGTACGATACCCGATATCGCCACCGGAAAGCGGTGGAGCTTCGGGATCGAGCTCGGGACCTGCAAGCGCCTCCCGTCTGGTGCAGCCGCCCGGCTTGATAACGCCGCGATCTTATCGCCGACGATAGCGGAGAGGAGTAGTGGATCTTACCTATCGAACTTTGGGCGCCTGGGGACCCGGCAAGGGCAGCAATCTTCAGCCGTCCGAGGTCGATTCTAATTTCTGGGCGATCGCCCAGGCGATCGTTGACCTTGAAACCAACCCGGCAGTGCCGAATGGCATAGAAAGCATCAGCGTCAGCGGGACGCAGATGTATATCACGTTAACTGACGGCACCGTGATGGGGCCATTTACCCTGCCGGTGCTTACCTTCCGGTGGCGGGGCGAGTGGCAACCCAATACGTCATATGCCGAACTGGATGTTTTTACAGTTACCCATACTGGTATTTTTATGGTGCTCGTGTCGCATGTCAGCGGCGCGTTTTGGGATGACCTCTATCAGGTTGATGGGCAGCCGGCTTACCTTCAGCTGTTCGGCTCGGTTGATACCGGTCTTAGCGGGTTGCCCGACGTTCAGCTGACCGCCCTGGCAGTGGGCGATTTTCTGAACTACGGCGCAGATACCCTCTGGCACAACATTACGCTTGGCACGATGGCGTTCCAGGCGGCGGGAAGCGTCTCGATCCTCGGCGGCACGATTACCGGAATGCCGCCGCCGGTAAATCCTTCGGATGTTGCAACCAAAGCCTACGTGGACGCGCTGCCCGAGGGCGCGACGGCTCCCGACAAAACCCTGCTGGCGAATATCTCGGGGGTCACCGGGCCGGCCATCCCCAACACGCTCTCTGATTATCTCGACAGCGTACTAGCCACCACCACGCGCGGCACGTTGCTTTATCGCAGCGGCGCGGGATGGGACGCATTGCAGCCGGGCACTTCGGGGTACTACCTCCAAACGCTCGGCGCCGGCAGCGATCCGGTATGGAATACCGGCGGCTCCGGCGTTACCTCGATCACTGCCGGCACCGGCATCTCGACCGGCGGCGCGCCGATCGTCGCTACCGGCACGGTATCGCTGGCCGCGATAGCGGATAACGCATTGCTGGCCAATGCCAGCGGCGCGTCGGCGGCGCCGACTCCGACGACGCTGACAGCCTACCTCGATCATGTGCTGTCCAGCGCCCGCGGCACGATCATGACCCGTACCGGGGCGGGTTGGGTGAGCCTTGCGCCGGGCACCAATGGCCAGTTTCTAAAAACCCAGGGGATTGGGGCCGACGCGGTTTGGGATGCTCCCTCGGGCTCTGGGACGGTCACCAGCGTTACTGCCGGCACCGGCATCTCGACGGGTGGCTCGCCGATCACCGGGAGCGGCACGGTATCGCTGGCCGCGATCGCCAACCTCAACGTCCTGGCCAACATCAGCGGCTCATCGGCGGCGCCGCTGCCGACCACGGTGTCGCTGCTGTTTGACGCGGCGGTCTCTGCGACGCAGGGCTCGGTGCTGTACCGCAGCGCGACCGGGTGGGTGGCGCTGGCGCCCGGGACCAGTGGACAGATCCTAACCACCGGCGGCGCGGCGGCGAACCCGTCCTGGCAAAACGCACCGATCACCGGGTCGTCCACGCCGAACCTGCGGATCGTCGCCAATATTTCCGGTTCATCCGCAGTGCCGACCGGGCAGACGCTGACCAATATTCTCGATGCGATCCTGTCGAGTTCCCGCGGCTCGCTGATGTACCGCACCAACAGCGGTTGGGTAGCGCTGGCGCCAGGGACTGCCGGTCAAGTGCTGCAAACCGGCGGCGCGACCGGCGATCCATCTTGGATAACAAATGCCGGCGGCCTGCTAGCGATCTCCGCGCCCCAAGCGCAGGACACACTGTCCTACAACACATCGTCGGGGAAATTCGAAAACGTCAGGCCGCGGTACAACATCGGCGCCTACGTGCCGGGGGTGATGGTCAATTCGCAGAACCTGCTGTACCACAAGTTCTCCAAATCGGTGAGCTTGCCGGCGAATTTCGGCGCCTATCTCGGGCATAGCAGCACCGCCGGGGTAGCGGTGGCGGCTACGGGGTCTACTGTCATCGCGCTGGCCAGGGCTGTCGCCGCATCACCAAGCGCCTTCACCAACGTGGCGACGATCACGCTGGCGGCGGGCGCGCTTTCCGCGTCGTTCTCGACCCAGGCGGTAATAACTTTTGCGCAAGGTGATGTTTTGCGGGTGCGCGGGCCAGCTGCGGCCGACGCAACCGCGGCGGACTTTCACATGTCGTTGGCGGGGTATGAGACATGACCGGGTTTACCGACCGGACAGCACGCGGCTTTCTCGATTACATCACCGGCCGGGCGGCGCTGCCAAGCATGCCGACTGCGTATGTCGCGCTGTTCACCGCGGTCGGCAGCGATGCGGGCACCGGTTTTACCGAAGTCAGCGGCGGGTCGTATGCCCGGGTGGCAACGGCAACCGGGGATTGGAACCCTGCGGCCGGGTCGGCGCCGAGCCAGATCACCAACGCGACCACCCTGACCTTTCCCACCGCTGCCGCAAGCTGGGGCTCGGTTATCGCATTCGGGCTTTACGATGCCGCCTCTGCTGGGAATCTGCTGGCGTGGGATTTCATGGGCAACTATTCGTGGTTGCCGGCCACCGTGTCGGCCGCCGCTGCGGCCGTCATCACGGCCAAGGCGCACGGTTATTCCGCTGGCGACTTGGTCGAATGGTCGATCGAATACGGCGGGGTCAACCCGACGTTCTCGCAATCAAATTTTACCGGGGTGCTGACGGTCGCCTCGCCCAGCACCGATACCTTTACGGTCACCAATGGCGGGACCGCGGTCAACACCTCTTCGACCGGCAACGGCATGGTGCGGAAACTGGTCTCGCAGGCCATTGCGTCGGGCGCGCAAGCAGCCTTCCCGGCGGGCTCGCTGATTATTGTGGCGGCGTGACATGGCGCTACTGTTTCTGGACGGTTTCGACAAGTACGGCCCGGCCACTTCTTTCACCACCACTATCGCGACGCTGCTGACGGCCGGCGAATGGACATCGTCGGTGGCTACGAATATTGGCATCGCAAACGGGTTGAGCGCCACGGGATTTGCGTTGGCGCTATCGGCCGGCTCTTCCATACTCAAGACGTTTTCCAGCAATTACTCGCGCCTGATCGGCGGGGTGCGCATTTCCAGCACGCTCACCCAGGTGGGCGGCGTCCAGTTTACCGATGGCACGACCGCGCAAGCCTCGATCAATGTCAACACGACCGGCACGATCTCGGTGAGAAACGGCGCCATTACCGGGACGGCTCTCGCGACCTCGACCGCCACGATCTCCGCAAACACGACCCATTATCTCGAATGGGATTTCACATTCGCAAACGCTCCCACCGGATCGTATCAGGTGTGGCTGGATGGCGTCTCAATCCTGTCGGGAACTGGAGACACCACCGCAACCGCAAACGCCTATGCGAACGGGATTCAGCTCGCGCATGGGGCCACGACCGGCATCACAACGTTTGATGATTTATATCTATTTGATACGACCGGCTCTCGAAACAATGCGGCGTTGCTGAACACACCGCGCATCGAAACCACCTTTCCGAGCGCCGACAATGCCGTGCAGTTCGGGTTTGGCGCGGCGGTTTTGGGTACGCCTATCGTGCGGAACAGCACCACCGCCGCGCCGGCAGCGAATTCTTTGGTATTGCGCAGGTTTGTTCCCAACCAGGCTGGCACGCTAAATTCGATCTCAATCATCATCGGGGGCATCTCCAACGGAAGCGTAAACTATCGCCCGGTTGTTTATGCCGACAGTGGCGGCGTGGCCGGGACGCTCATGTCCACTGGATCGACGATCACCGGGGCCACCGCTAATGCCACGATAACGATGCCGCTGACGACACCGCAAAGCCTGGTGGCGGGCACCCCGTATTGGTTGGGGTTCATGGTTGATCTGTCGCTCGCCCTTGCGCTTACCGATGCAAACAACACCGGGTACAGGGCGGCTGCAACGTTTATCTCTGGAGCGCCCGGCACCGCCCCCACAATGACAACGGGCCAGTCAAGTTATCACCTTTGGGGCAACATCAGCGGCGTTGCTGTCAATTATCCCGAAGTCAACCAGCAGCCGCCGCCTGGGCCGTACAGCTTTGTATTCGATGCTACGGCGGGGCACGCAGACTTGTACGACTTCCCGGCGCTAAACACGATGCCGGCCAACGTGCATGCGGTTGCCCTAAAAGGATACCTGCAAAAATCCGACAGCGGGGCACGAACGGTCTCGCTGCGGGTGGTTTCGGCTGGCACCGATGATGGTGGCAGCACCACCGGACAGGCGCTCGGCACCACCTATGGATGGCTGCGTTCGTTTTGGGAAACCGACCCGGCCACCGGGGCGGCGTGGACCGGCGCCGCGATCAACGCTGCGACCAGCGGCGTCAGGATCGATTCCTAGCCGGTAGGTCGGCGTGACCGATGCCCGCATAGGCGGCCTCGCTCGGGAAGCGCTGGTAAGCGATACCGGCGAAGTCCGGGTCGGCGGCCTCGCGCGCGAGGCATTGGTATCGGGGATCGGGCTCAGCGGCACGGTCACCGGACAGTCCTGGGCCGCCGGGGCAGCGTCGGTGCTATTTGCCGGGGTCGTGCTGAGCGGCACGATCAATGCGCGCAGCGAGGCCAGGATCGCACCAGCCACCCTTGTGGTTCGGGTGGCGGGCACGATCACCGGCACCAGCCGTGCGGGGCTGGCGCAGATCCCGTTGGTGCAGCCGATCGCCGGGCGGATTACGGCTACGTCCAGGGGATCGCTCGCCGATCTGAGCGTGCGTGTGATCAATGGCCGGATCATGGCGACCAGCCGTGCCGCGGCCACGCTGATTACCCCAGCCGCACCCGTCACCAAGCAGAATCAGGTTATGATTAACTCGGGGTAAATGCGGTGGGGAGTGTGAGCGAGCCGGCGCCGACCGTCGTCGTCCAGCAGAACGGCGGCAACACCGGCAGATTGATCGAGGCGAGCCGGGCAGTCCTATCGGTCGTGCCGCCGAGCTTTTTAGGGCTCTGCTTGGTGAACCTTTTATTTTTGGGCGCGGTGTTGTGGTTTCTCAACGCCCAGGTCGAGGCGCGGATGGCGCTTGTCGCGCGAATCGTCGATGCCTGCGTCATCAAGGTTCAGCACTAGAAATCCTAGCCGGGAGCAGTTTCCCCGTCCGGCTGGGGTAGGGTCGCCGGCTGCATCCACGCACACCAGCCGCGGCCGGCGGCTTTACAACTACCGCTGCGGCGGCGTCGGGTTCGGCTGCTGGGGCGGCTGACCCGGTTGCCGCGGTTGGTTAGGATCGCGCCGGTTCGGATCGTCGTTGCGGTCGTCGTCAGAGCCGGGGCGTGGGTTCTCAGGCATCGGATTACCTCACGTTAATGCGAGGCCATTCGCACTCGCGATGCGCTAACACCGGGAGGGCGTCAAATGATCGGCCTGCTCATCACCCTGTTGATCCTCCTCCTGATCGTCGGCGTGATCTGGTACGTGATCACCACGGTGATCCCGCTGCCGCCGCCGGTCGGGAAATTGGCGCAGGTCGTCCTAGTCGTCGTCACGCTGCTGATCGTCATTTGGTTTCTGCTGGCGATCGCCGGCATGGCACCGGCGATTGGCCTCAGGTACGCGCCTTAGCCTGCTGCTCCTCCTTGAGCCATTTTCCTTTCAGCCAAGCCTGGAAGAAACATAACAAAGCCCCGAACAGCAGAAAGCCGGCGGCCCGATTGGTGTTGCCGGCGATAGCCGAGATCCCGGCGACACCGAACACGGCAAAGGTCAGCATCCCGAGCAGGATGCTTTGGGCGACGCGTTGGACGGTAAGCATCAGCGGCACCGTGGGTCAGAGCCGAAGTTCGGCAGATAGGCGCAGTTCGGCTTTGACGGCTGCGGCGGCGGCGTAATCTTCGTTTCCCGCGTGCAGTTCGTCCAGTTGCCGCTGCGGCTCGATCGGCTGCTGTGGGAATAGCAGCTCACCGTGGTCTCGTATTTCGCCGTGTTCTGGGCCAGCGCCGGGGCGGCGAGCGCGACGAGGACGGCGGCGGCGGTTAGAATGCGGTAAGCCATGATCGAACTCCCATCGTTCGGTTGTGGTCAGGCGCCGGGCGGTTGAGGTACCGCTCGGCGCCGCTTTCATTTAGCGCGCGGCTTTCTTACCGGCTTGTTAATGGCGGCCAGAAAATTGATCGCAGGTGTTTCACGTGAAACGTTTGCTAGATATAGCGTCATTCGCGCATAGGTGTTGCGGCTCTGACGCTATCCCTTGTGTTTCGCGGCCATCATAGGAGCGTCGCGGGCGCGAAACAGCCCGCCTCGCCTGGCTTCGGTCCCCAGCCCGGCAGCCAGAACCGCGATTTGCGCCACGAGCGGATGCGCGCGGGCCATCTGTCGCGGTCGTCGGTGTGCGCTCCCCCTTCCCCAATCGCTATATTTTTAAATTGCTTAGCTGGGTTTACTTGTTCTGTTGCGCGCTCTGCAAATCGCTTTTTCACGTTCGGAAGGCGCGGCCGATAGCGTTCGGCCAGCGTGTAGAGATAGCGCCCGCCGCCGGCCATGCGCCGACGCGTGAAACAGCCGGCCTCTTCCAGCGCCGCCATCCAGCGCGACACCGTGGCGACCGATTTGCGGATGTCGGCGGCGAGCTGGCGATAGAGCGGATAGCACTCGCCGGCATTGTCGCTGTAGCGGGCCATCGCGACCAAGAGCTTGTAGGGGCCGGGATCGAGGTCGGCGTAGGCGTCGAAGCTGTAAGAGACGATTGCGAACATGTCGGTCCCCAAATGGAAACCGCCGACCGGGCGCACCTCGCCTGTGGCAATTGGTGCTTGCTTTTCGATGCGGATTGGGGGATCTTCAATTGTCTAGATCGAAGAAACCCGCTCGTATGCTTACCCGGCTGCGGGCGGTTTTTCTTTGCGCTAGCGACCTCCGTTAGTGCGCCGATGACGATGCGCCACTATTGCTGGTGGCGCAAGCGCCACGTCACGGCCTCCCGAACAGGTCGCGCACCACCCTCGGCGCGGCGACCGCCATACGTCGCCACGGTCGCCCCTCGATGATCGCCTCGACGGCAGATGCCGGCAGGTTCGCAAGACGCGCAATCCGCAGCACCGGCACCCCGCGCGCCGCCAGTTCGCGCACATAGCGCGTTGTGCTCAGGTGCGAAGTCCGATCGGCGGCCAGAGCCGCAGTCACTTCGTCGGTCATTGCGCCGCTCCCGGCATAGCGTACTGCGCGCGCTCTGTCGCCATATCGCAAATCAGCCTGGCTAGTTCCGCGTCGGTTGCCGTTTCCTCGCAGCGCCTGGCCCAATCGTCGAGGCCGGCGTCGATCAGTGCGGCGGCGGCGGAATTGATCAACACCAGGGCACGCACCCCGATTCGTTCGCAGGCTATGGCGCTGCTCAGGCATTGAATGGCGATTCGGACTGCCTCGGAAGGTTCGAGTGCTCGCCTCATTTTTTGCGTCCTCCCAGGGAAAAATTTCTCGCCCGAGCATGGGGAAATTTTTCCCGTCACGCAAGCGTCGCAAATTACGCGCACCGGACATGACCACGTTAAATTGCTCGTGACGACGCACGCGCCGGAACGTTAGAATTCGACTGATACAGGCAATAATAGGGGAAATACCCGATGTGTCTGGAACAGGAGAGCGACCCTTATCAAGAATTTAGCAAAGCGCAGGTCGAATACCTGAAGCGCCGCGAGCAGGCGCTTGCCGAGAATTTGCTTAAAATTGATCCTACCTATTCGCTGGATGAGCGGGCTCTATCCAAGCGTCTCTTGATTTGTCCTGCGATAATGTGCGCCACCTGATCGTATGTAATCTCAGGCTTTCGTGCCGCGAAGGCATCCAGCCATTCGTATGCCTCGGCGATCATCGGGCCGGTTTTTGCCGCCTCGGCTAGCGGGCAGGTCAGGTACGTCGGTGCGCGACAACGCCTCGGAGATGATGCGCACGGCATAGGTCAGGAGCACCGGATCGGCGACCCGGATGCCGAGCAGCTCGGGCAGCGTCCAGTCCAGCCTCTTCGCGATCTTGATCATCAGGCGCAGGCTGGGGCCATTCTTTCCCCAGCCTTGCTTGACGTTTCGGATTTGGCCGCGGGTTTTGCCGAGTTCCGCCATCCGCGCATCGATGCGGGCGCGGACAGCATCAAGCGCCCACGGCGCCTCGTCCTCCTCGTAGCTGTCGGCGGGCATCGACACAGGATGCAGTTCCAACGCGGCAATCGTCATCCTAACCCCTATCCGAAAAAGCATGGTGGGAATTTTTTCCCACAGATTGAGCGGCCAACTCTTTAACCTATTATGAATCTTTCGTGCGATTTTTGCGTCAATCGGCACCAAAAGGCGGGAAATCTTACCCGTGGAGCGGACAGGATTTTTCCTACATCATAGGATAAATCTGCCGGAGCACCTCGCTGATGGTGTTCACCCAAGCCCAGCTTAAGATCCTCGTCGAGCATCGTTGCCGCCACGCCGGCATCACGCCCGGCGTGCTGGCGAATCGCATCTACGGTGAATCGAACCGCAAGGCGCTCGCCCGCCTGATGGCCGGGCACGGTATCAGCGCGACCAGCGCCGAGCGTGCATCGGCCTGGATGCTGGAGACCTGGCCGCCCGAGACGCCATGGCCCGAGGAGGTGCCGCGACCGCGCCGCGGCCGGCGAATCACCTCCCGGCGGCAGGCCGAGGAGTGCGCGCGGTGAGCATCACCAACCCTGACCGCCCCTCACATCCCCCGCGGTCGGGACGGCGCGGGCGGCTGGCCCCCCCGGCTGCCCGCGCCGAGCGCGCCGCATGAGTAGCGTCAGCATCATCCGTTGCGATGACGTTCGGTTCGTCAAAGAACTGTATCCGCGCATCCGGCCGCTCGATGAAGTGGTCGAACGCTACCGCGATGCCATCGACAACCTGCCGCCGATCGCCGTCGCGCGGGAAGGCATCCTCGTGGATGGCTATCACCGCTGGCAGGCGCATGTCCGCGATGGCCGCGCGGAAATCGCAGCGATCAATCTCGGCAACCTTAGCGACGCCGAGATCATCCGCGAGTCGATCCGGCGCAACGCAGAGCACGGTCAGCAGCTATCGCGCGCCGACAAGCAGCGCATGGCGGCCTACTTGTGGTCGGCGCTGGCGTATTTGCCGAACGGCGAGCGGGTTGACGAACTCGCCGCTACGCTCGCAGTCAGCCGCGATGCTGTCGAGCGGTGGACAAAAGACGTGCGGCAATCCGAGCGCGCCGCTCTCCAGGCGAAAGCCTGGGATCTGTGGCTCGATTGCTGGAGCCTCCGCGATATTGCCGATGCTCTTGGGACAAGTCACGAAACCATCAGAGAGTGGACTGTCAACAAATCCGCAGATGCGGATTTCCTGACAGCGCCCGCATCCCGGCAGCACTTCGACATCTGGCAATTCGGCAAATCCGACAAGGATGCCGGCCAGCAATCATACTTCGGCGCGCTGTGGCCGGAGGTCGTCGAAAACCTCCTTTGGTTTTTCACCGACCCCGGCCAAGTCGTGGTGGATCTGTTCGCCGGATCTGGCACTACCATTGATGTCGCGAAAGCGATGGGCCGGCGCATCTGGGCGTCGGACATCCGCGGCAACCACTATTCGCCGCATTTGCCGATCCACCAGCACGACGCGACGAGCGGTTGGCCGAACGATGCGCCGCGCAAAGCCGATCTACTTTTTCTCGACCCGCCGTATTGGAAGCAGGCCGCTGGCCGCTATTCCAACGAGCCGAACGAAATGGCCGAAATGGACTTCGGCGACTTCATGGCGGCATGGAGCAAGGTTTGTGCCTATGCCGTCAATCACGCTACCCGAATTGCCTACATCATTTCGCCGACGCAAGAAAGTGACGGATCGGTTATCGATCACGCATTCGGGATGCTCAGTCCATTTATCGGCGGACGCCCGCAGGATCATTGGCATTTAGAGCGGCGCATCATCGTGCCGTGGTCAACCCAGCAAGCAACCGGGCAACAGGTTGAATGGGCTAGAGACAACAAGCGGATGCTGAAGCTGTATCGCGACCTGATTGTTCTTCGGGTGGGTGAGTGACGACGTTTCAGGAAAGAGCACGGCAAGGCGAGTTGTTTGCCGAAGCCGTACACGATCTGCTGAAGGAAGACTCCTTGGTTAGATGCGTGACACGAGCGGGGATCGAGCGCGGCGACCTTGCCGACGTGCTGGACGACATCCGGCGCTCTGGCAATCCGATGGAGCGGCGGCTTCGATTCAATCCCGATGGTAGCGTACTGGTGAAATGCCTGGCGCATTGGGAAGCCAAGGCGTCGATGTTCATCGAGAAAGAGCCATACGAGTTTTATTCCGAGTACGAAAAGCGCGGCGAGCCCGTGCTGTTGTTCATTGCACCCGGCCTGCTCAAGAACGACGAAATCAGCGTCCAAGCGCCGCTTTGGTGCGGCCGGGTTCGTGACATCGTGCTGACCGATGGCAATGAATACGAGAATCAATTCGAGAAACCGAGGCCAGTAGACGCCGATGGATGGGTGCGCCCGCGATCGGATCAATATGGGCCGCGCTATTCGCTGATCGGGCGGCGCGGCTCGGGCACGCCATTCCGCCCGATCAACATAACCAAATCGCGAATGGTGAAGGTGTCGCGCGTCAACTTCGTCCGAAAAGACGGGCAGGAAAGGTGCGTAATCCAGCCGGTGCTTCTGGCCGGCGACACAATCGGCCGGCTGATATGACCCGCCCCCTGACCATCATCCTGATGGGCGCGCCGACCGCGTATGCCCGCACGCGCCTCTCTCGCAGCGGCCACCTGTTCACCCCCAGCCCGCAGCGCAACGCCGCGGCGGCGCTGCGCATGGCGGCGCAGGCGGAAATGAAGGCCGCTGGGATTTCGACCTACGTCGAGCCGGTGTCGCTCGTGCTGCGCGCCGAGCTGCCGATCCCCGCCTCGTGGTCGAAGAAGAAGCGCGCCGCCGCCGTGCTCGGCCTGGTGCGGCCGGGGCGGCCGGATTTGGACAACATCGTCAAGTTGGCGCTCGACGCGCTGAATCATCTTGCCTTCGCCGACGACGCGCTGATCTGCGAGCTGCGCGCCGAGAAGCGGTACTCGCTCGAACCGAAGCTCACCGTGACGGTGCGCCCGCTCTTACGCCCGGCAGACGCGGAACTGCCGCTGCGGAGCGCGGCGGAATGAGCGAGCCGGCGGAAACCTGGGAGATCACCAGCACCGCCGATTGGCTGCGCTGGCGCAAGCAGGATGTGACGGCATCCGCCGTCGCCGCGCTCTTCGATATCCATCCGTATATCTCGCGCCAGCAGCTCGCCGAGCGCATGCGCGGCACTTCCGACGCCGGCACCTCCACGCCGCCCGACAACAGCAGCATGAGGAGGGGCCGCATCCTCGAACCCGGCGTCGCCGTCGCCGTGCAGGAGGAGAAGCCGCACTGGACGCTGGCCCGCGCCACCACCTACCACCGGCTGCCACAGCACCGCCTCGGCGCCACACCCGACTACTTCATCGAAAGCCGGGGACCGGGCGAGATGGGCCGCGGCGTCTTAGAGATCAAAACCACCAGCCCACAGCGCTGGGAGGAATGGCACGCCACGCCGCCGCTCGCCTATGTGCTGCAAACCCTCGTGCAGCTCATGTGCTGCGATTGCGCCTGGGGCTGCATCGCCACGATGGTCACGTCGAATTCGCTCCCCGTCTACTACACGGCCGTCAGACGCCATGCGCTCGCCGAGGAACGCATCCTTTCCGCGGTGGCGCAGTGGTGGCGCGACTTCGATTCCGGTGCCTTGCCGGGCGCCGCAGAGGCTGCCGGCCTATCCGAAATGCTCGACGACGGGTCGTCGATCGACCTGTCGGCCGACAACGAGCTTCCGGCGTTGCTCGACGAGCGCGCGCTGCTGAAAGGCTGCGTCGCGGCCGAGGAAAAGCGCCTCGGCGAGATCGACCATCAGATCAAGACCCGCATCGGCAAGGCGCGCACCGGCTGGCTGCCCGGCTGGCAACTCTCCTACGCCACATCGCACCGCAAGGAAACGATCCTGCCGGCGCGCGACATCCGCACGCTCAGAGTGCGGCGCATTCAAGAGGAAGACCATGAGCAATGACATCGTGCCGCTCGGCGACATGCAGCGCATGGCAATCGCCGTCGCCAAAGGCGGCCTGTTTGGTGTCAGAACGCCCGACCAGGCGCTGTCACTGATGCTGCTGTCGCAGTCCGAAGGCCGTCACCCGATGTCGGTCGTCAAGGATTACGACATCATCCAGGGACGACCCGCCAAGAAAGCGGAAGCGATGCTGCGCGACTTCCTCCAAGCCGGCGGCAGGGTCGAGTGGCACGAGCTTACCGACACTGCCGCAGCGGCTACCTTCAGCCACCCGCAAGGCGGCTCCGTGCGCATCGATTGGGACATGCAACGCGCTGACGTCGCCGGCCTCGCCGCGAAAGATATGTTCAAGAAATTTCCCCGCCAGATGCTCCGCAGCCGGTGCGTCTCGGAAGGTGTCCGCACCGTATTTCCTGCCGCGACATCAGGGTTTTACGTGCCCGAGGAAGTGCGCGACATCGGTCCCGACGACACCGCCGGCGGCACTACCATCGAGACGGTTGCCGACACTGCCGACGTGCTTAATGAATTTGCTTCCGGCGGCGATACCGAGCCGCCGCCAGAGCGCAACATTCTCGCTGAGGCACGCAGCGCATCGCTGCGCGGCGTCGAAGCCTTCCGCGACTTCTGGGTGGCGCTGTCACAACCCGAGCGCAACAGCATCAAGAGCCATCTGGCAGAGTTCGAGGCGGCTGCCAAAGCCGCCGACGACCCGTTCGGCCTGCCGCCGACACAAGGCGACATGCTCAACAAGCCCGGCTCCGACACGCTGGTGGGATGATGCCATGAACTGGCACGCCGACATCGACGCCACGATCGCCTTCTGGCAGTGCCACGGCGTCGATTCCAGCGATGCCTACTGGGCGCTCGGATACCGCAAAGTGTGCTGGGGCGGCTGGGCCTTGGTGCGCTACCACATGCTGCACGTCGCCGCACGTTGGGAGAAAGGCACATGAAGGCGCGCCGCCACGACTTCTACGCCGACGATTGGCTGGCCGGCACGCTCGAACTGAAGCCGTACGACCGCGGCGTCTACATCACCATCTGCGCGCTGATCTACAGCCGCGGCGAGAGCATCGGTGTCGAACTGCTCGCGCGCCACTGTGGCGTTCATAGGAACCAACTCAATGCATCCATACGTAGGCTCGTCGCAGCCGGCAAAATCGAAGAATCGGCGACGAGTTTGCGACAAGTTCGCTGCGAAACTGAAATATTTTTAAGCGATTTGCGCCTAAAGAAGTGGGCGGAAAATCTACCTCAATTCAATAAAAACAGCGAGTTGCCTCTTCCGCGCGGGGGTCGCGCGACGCGCGACGCGCGTAAGATCTCCACCAAAGAAGATAAGATTCTTAATTCAGATTCTGACCCTGTGCGCGCTGACGCGCGCCTTGGTGGTGGGGTGGACGACCTCGTGGCCGGCGTGCTGGCGACGGTGCAGGCGAAAGTTGCCGCGCCCTACGTCGGCAAGCGCGACCAGTGGCTCAATAACCTGGCCGCCTTTGTCAGTGACGCCTTCGACGGAAACGCCCGCATGGAAGCATGGCAGGCGATCGAGGACGCCCGCGCCGCCGAGAGCCGCAAGGCGACACCGCCGCACATCCGCCGCGCCATCGACGAGATCGACAAGCTGTTCCGCGCCGCCGGGACATTTGCGGAGGCCGCAGAGTGAAGCACCACGACGATCGGCAACCCTCGCTATTCGACGACTTACCAGTGGCGAACCGCGACGCGGAGCCAAAACCGGCGACCGTGCTGCCACCATTCGATCCTCGGCTACTACCGATTACCGAATACGACGGCGAACCTTTTGTGCTCGAAACCGATCTAGGTGCCCAACTCGGCTATACGCGGGCTGACAACATCAAGCGCCTGATCGACCGTCTTGAGAAACGACCATCATGGGGATCATTGCGTTACCGTGACGCAATGATCCAGATCGGCAAAGGAGGGCGCCGCTTAGTACGCCAGCGACTTCTAACGGAAAAGCAGCTTGTGCTTACATGCATGGCGTGCGAATTGCCAAACCTAGATGAAGTGCAATCCTTAATTGCCGAGGTATTCATCGCCTGGCACCACGGAAAGATGCGGCCCGGCGACGCGCATACCGAAGTTAAAATCCAAGAGGCAACGGATCAGGCAATCGACGCGATGCCGGCGTTCTTCGAGTGGAGCCGAGAAATCCAAGAAACCGGACGCGCCGCTCGGGAAGCAAAGCGCGCCGCCGAGCGCGCAGCTCGCGCCGCCGAAGAAAGCATCGCCAACCAGCGACGCTATCCAGAAAAAGAAACGGTCTATGCTGCACGATGGGTTAATAAGAATAACTACCGTGACCGCTGTCCCTGTTGTCAACGAGTCATACTCGGCGGCAGCGGCGGTGTGTGGGCTCATATGAAAGGCCGATACCGTCGCACGGTACGCGACGGATGGTTTGTTTGCGAGAAATGTAATGTGGACTACGAAAATGCGAAAAATACGTCAGAAATCTATATCGCGTTTATAGCCTACTTGGGCCACGTCGAGGCCTATCTCGCACAAGGCCAATTCCATTTCGCCGGGAAACCATGAAAACCATCGACAACATCCGCTGGCAGCTCGACCAGCCGGCCGAGCTGGCGCCGCGCACCGCCGCCGCCGTCATCGTGGCACTGGCGCTCGCATGCTGGGCGCTGGTCATCGCCGTGCTGGTGTCGGCGCTGTGAGCGGCGCAATGCTCGCCAAGCGTCCGAAGGAACAGCCCGGCTATGTCACCATTCCGGCGCTGCTGAAGCGTCTTCGGCAAGCTATCGCCAAGGCCCGCACCAGCCTCGATAGCGGCAACATCGATGCCGCGAAGGATTGGCTTGACCACGCCGCCGACATCCTGGACGGGAAAGCGACATGGTAGCCCACCACAACGCCGCCCGCTGGCTCGCCGTGCGCTACCTGCACCAACGCGGCGGCCGGGGCTGCTGCCCGCCAATCATCGCCGGATGGTACGTCGTCCGTACCTGCAAGTGCCACAACGGCACGCCCGTCACAGTCCCGCTGCCATCCTCGCAACGCGCCGAACGCGCCCGCGCCGCCATGCTCGTCGCCAGCCGGAAGCTCGGTACGTGACAAAGCTCTACGGCAGTAAAGTCCGGCGAGTTCTACAAGAACTCAATGACGGCGAGTGGCACGGTGGGTTTTGGATCTGGAGCCTGCCGAATGTCGCGTGGGGAACGATCAATCAAATGGTGGCAATTGGGATGATCGAAGAGCGCCGCGTCGGCCGATACCGTGAGTTTCGGCTTTCTGCCACTACCAAAGACGCCGATCTAGGCGATCTCTGGATCGAATGATGAAACCCGCATCCGGCTTCCTGCACGCCATCGCGCCGTACTTCACCGGCCCAACACCGGAGCGCCAGCAGCACGGCCGCATCACCCGCGACGCCGAGACGCTGGCCGACAGCGACGGCAGCATCGGCCTGCCGTGGCGCGCCGAGAGCATGCTGGAACGCATGGAGCGGCTCGGCGAGATTGCGCCGCGCGAACGCCATGCCGGTGAGGAATTCGCCCGGTTGTTCCACCTGGCGCACCTCGACCCGCTGCGCGCATCCGACTACACCGGCGGCGAACGCATCCTGGCCGGCAAAGGCGAACCGCACGGCGGCGACAGAGCACGCCGCCGGGTAATCGCCGCCCTCGATGCGCTCGGCGGCCAATCCGCACCCTGCGGCAGTTGCGCGTGGTTCGTGCTCGGATGCGAATTCACGCTCAACGCCTGGGCGCGCCGCGAAGGCTGGGGCGGCAAACCGCTGCACCAGCCCGTCGCCAAAGGCATTTTGCTCGGCACGCTCGGCATTCTGGCCCGGCATTTCGGGATGTGATTTTTCCCCTTGACAGGGTTTATAAACTTTCGCAACGCTAGATCTACGCTGGAAATTGCCACTCGGTCACAAGCCAGCGCACCTAAACCATTGAGTTTGCTTATGCTCCCCCGCAAGCGCAAGCCGAAGGTTCCCCATCCCCTGTACCTGACCCCGCAGTGGCGCACCCTGCGCAAGCAGATCCTCATCCGGGACGGCTACCGCTGCGTGGTCTGCCATGCCTGGGTGCGCAAGCCCTACGCTGCCCGCATCGACCACATCGAGCGCATCAGCGACAACCCCGCCCGAGCGCTCGACCCCACCAACCTGCGTACCCTCTGCATCACCTGCGATGCCCAAGGCCACAGGGAGCGAGGCAGCAGCGCAAGTATCCATCGCATCGAACGCTTCAACTTCGGGCACGATCACTTGGGAATGCCGAGAGATCCCAAGCACATCTGGAGCAAAGACGGGGGGGCGGCAAGTAATCGCAAGACGGCGGCCGAGATACCGCCGGTGGTGGCGAAAATTGCCTGATCTAACGATCCGGCTGGATCTGCCATGAGAAGCGCGGCTGAGAAGGCCGCAGCGTTTTACCGGGCGGCGAAGACCGCAAAACTGCCTCCGAAGGATCTTTCGACGCGAGCGAAGGCGATTTGGCGCGAAATCGTGAAAGCCAAGCCTGTCGATTGGTTTGATGTCGGTTCGTTGGGGTTGCTGGCCGATCACTGCGAGACGCAGGCGCGTCTGGAGGAATGCTGGCGGCGTTTGCGGCGTTTGCCGGTGGGTTCCAGCGAGGTCAAATTGGTGATGCTGGAGATTCGCACGTTGCGGCCGGCATATATTTCGAGTTCCCGGTTGTTGCGGCTGACGGTGGCGTGGGGGATCGAGCGGCAGGCGGCGAAGGCAGGCGAGAGCGCGGCTGATGCGCAGGGCGACGAACTGATCGGCGGGCTGGCTGCGGTGCCGCTCCGTAGGGTGGCGTGAGCGACGCTCTCCGCTCCGAGAAGATCATCCGATTTTGCGAGAAGTACCTGATCGTCCCTGAAGGGGCGGATGTGGGCAAGCCTGTGGTGTTGCGGGAGTGGCAGCGCGACATCATCCGGCAGATCTACGACACGCCGACCCGGCAGGCGATTGTCACGATGCCGCGGAAGCAGGGCAAGACGGCGCTGTGCGCGATGCTGGTGCTGACGCATGTGATCGGGCCGGAAGCGCAGCGCAACGCGCAGGTGTACTCGGCGGCGCAGTCGCGGCACCAGGCCGGCATCGTGCATGAACTGGCGGCCAACATGGCGCGGATGTCGCGGGAGTTGTCCGACCTGAACCTTGTGGTAGTGAGAGATCATGCGAAGGAGATCTTCTCGCCGCTGACCGGCGTGCGTTACCGGGCGCTGGCGGCCGAGGCGAGCACGACCTACGGGTTGTCGCCGGCATTGGTGATCCACGACGAATTGGGGCAGGTGCGCGGGCCGCGCAGCGAACTGTACGACGCGCTCGAAACCGCAATGGGCGCGCACCCGCACCCGCTGTCGATCGTCATTTCGACGCAGGCGCCGACTTCACAAGATCTGATGTCGCAACTGATCGACTACGCCCGCACCGGAGCCGATCCTGTCACCAAGCTGGTGTTTTTCGGTGCGGATGAGAGCGACGCGCTGGACGACCCGGCGACCTGGGCAAAGGCCAACCCGGCGCTCGGCGACTTTCTGAACCGCGGCGAGATCGCGAAGCTCGCCAAGAAGGCGATGGCGATGCCGTCGTTCGAGAGCACCTTTCGCAACCTGCACCTGAACCAGCGCGTCAGTGCGGTGGCGCAGCTTCTGTCAGCGAGCGTCTGGGAAGCAAACGGCGGGCCGCCCGATATGGCCGCCTTCGCCAACGGCCCGGTTTACGGCGGGCTTGATCTCTCGTCGCGGCAGGATCTGACGGCGCTGGTGCTGTTGGCCGAGGGCCCGCGCGGGCACTGGAATGTGTGGTGTCACTTCTGGACGCCGGCCGACACGCTGCTGGAGCGGGCGCAGCGCGACCGGGCGCCGTATGATTTGTGGGTGCAGCAGGGACACCTGACGGCGGTGCCGGGTGTCACTGTCGATTACCGCTACGTGGCGCACCGGCTGGCCGAGCTGCGACGGCAGGTGAACTTCCGCACGATCCTGTTCGACCGCTGGCGGATCGGCGAACTGAAGGCGGCATTGCAGGCCGAGGGCGTGCCGCTGTTGCCGCTTGAGGAGTGCGGGCAGGGCTACAAGGACATGGCGCCGGCGCTCGATGCGCTGGAGACGGTGGCGCTGCAAGGGCGGTTGCGGCACGGCATGCACCCGGTGCTGACGATGTGCGCCGCCAATGCGACGGTGGTGATGGACCCGGCCGGCAACCGGAAGCTGGAGAAGGCGAAGTCGTCGGGCCGGATCGACGGCTTGCAGTCGCTGGCGATGGGAATCAAGGGCGCGACCACGACACCAGCCTTCAATCACCGGACGATGGTCGGCTAGCACCGGCTCTCTACATCGGGAATACGGCAATGCAAGTGCGCAAGCGTGAGCAGGCAGCACCGCCGCCGGCTGACGACCCGCTGGAATTCGTCATGTCCGACGGCAGCGTCGATCGCATGGGCGACGTGATCGAGCCGGATGGCTGGCAGCTCGACCGCTTCCGCAAAAACCCGGTGGCGCTGTTTGGGCACGATCCCGGCTTCCCGATCGGCAAATGGGCCGATGTCGGCGTGCGCAGGGGCGAGTTGACCGGCCGCCTCGAATTGATGGAGCCGGTATCGGAGCGGCTGCGCGAGATCCACGCCGCGGTGAAGGCCGGCGTGCTGCGCGCCGTTTCGGTCGGTTTTCACAGCGATAGTTTCGAGCCGCTGGGCAAAGGCGGCGGCTTGCGTTTCACCGAGGCCGAGCTGGTCGAGTGCTCGCTCGTCTCGGTTCCGGCAAACCCGAACGCACTGGCTATCGCCAAGGCGCTCGGGCTCTCCCGCGAGGGCATCGGACTGATCTTTGGCGAGCATGCCGGAAGGGATCGGCCAGGCGCGGCGCGGGCTAATGGCGGGCATGCCGACAAGCCACCCGTATCGAAAGCTACTATCATGAACTACAGCGAACGCATCCAGACCGCACAACAGGAAGTCGTCGGTCTGCAAGACCAGCTTGCGGCACTGCCGGATGTCGAGGACGTGGCGAAGGTGAGTGATCTCACCGCAAAGATCGGCGAGGTTAAAAACAAGATTTTCGCTTGGGTCGAGGCCGAGAAGGCACTCGGCGACGCCACCCAACCGATCACCGTGCCGAAAGAGCGGATCACGGTGTATCGGCCGACCGAGGCGCTGCCGAATACCGCACCGAAGGTGTGGGCGCAGCCGAAGCGTAAGGAAGCCGCGCCCGAGGATTTTATCCTGCGGCACTTCCTCGCCAAGACGCTGGCGCACGTGACTCAGATGCCGCCCGAGTTGGTTCTTGCCAAGCACTATGGCGACCGCGGCGACTTCGAGGCGACCAAGGGCGTCCACGAGTGGATCACCCGCGCCGCCACTGCGCCGGCTACCACGACGACAGCCGGCTGGGCTGCCGAATTGGCAATTACCGGGCAGGGAGCTTGGTTCAATGCGATCATGGCCGGCTCGATCTTTCAGCCGGTGTCGGCTCGCGGCATGAGCATCACGCTCGGCCGCAATGCGCAGATCAGTATGCCGACGCGGGCGGCAACGCCTACCATTGCCGGCAGCTTCGTTGCCGAAGGCGCGCCGATCCCGGTGCGGCAGGCCGCCTTCACCGCCGTGACGCTCGGCCTCAAGAAAATGGCGGTAATCACGTCGTACACCAGGGAAATCGCCGAGCACTCGACACCGGAAATCGAGACGATCCTGCGCCAGTTGATAATGGACGATACCGGAGTCGCGGTTGACACGGTGTTTATCGACAACGTGGCAGTCAGCAGCATCCGCCCGGCCGGCATCCGCAACGGCGTCTCGGGCCTCACTGCGACGGCCGGCGGCGGCTTCAATGCGCTGGTCGGCGATCTTAAGGCATTGGTCGGCGCGCTCGCTGCCGTCAACGCAATGGGGCAACTGGTGTTCATCATGAACCCGGTGCAGCAAATCGCCATCTCGCTGACCCAGAACGCAGGCGGAAATTTCCCGTTCCAGGCGGAAATCAATGCCAATCGGCTGCTCGGCTATCCGGTCGTCATTTCCTCGACGGTGCCTGCGGGAATGGTCATTCTGGTCAATGCCGACGATCTGATGGTCACTTCGGGCGACACGCCGCGTTTCGATGTCTCCGACCAAGCGACACTGCACTTTGAAGACACGACGCCGTTGCAGATCGCCACCGGCGCGCAGGGCTCGGGCGTACTGGCAACGCCGACCCGTTCGATGTTTCAAACGGACTCGCTGGCGCTGCGCATGATCCTGCCGATGAACTGGGCAATGCGGCGCACCGGCAGCGTCGCTTGGACATCGGCCGTCACTTGGTAAAACCGCGACGCGGCTACGGATGGCAAAAACCGGCGCTGCGGGCGCGGCGCCGGCGCTTCGAGAAGGAGTTACCGACGAATGGCGACACAAGAGGAATACGCGGCCCGCAAGGAGCGGGTGGCGACGCTAACCAACCTGACCCTGGCATCGACCGAAGGAACGGCGGTGCGGCCGACCCCGACGCAGGAGGAAAACGACCTTCTCGCACTCGGTCTGATGCACCCTGACGACAAGGCGCCGCCGACGCAGGAAAGGGCGATGCCGCCGCTGGAAGCGCAGCGGGCGTATCTCGCCGACGGCACGGCACTGCCGAGCGCGCCGGCCACGGTTGCGCCTCGCACCACGACGACCAGCACGCGGACCACGAGCACATCGACCACAGGCGCGACAGGCGCCTGATGGCATTGCCGATGCGGGCGGGGATGCTCTCGCGCGTCTTCCGCCCGCGCCCGAAGGCGCTGCCGAATTCGCGGTCCAGCAGCGGCTACATTCCGCCGTCCTGGCCGTGGAATTTCTGGCAACTCGGCTGGGACCCGATCAAGACCGGCGGCGGCGCCATCGTCGCGGCCTGTATCGACACCTACGCGCAGACCGCCGCCGAGTGCCCGCCCTCGCACTGGCGCTCGACCGGCGACGGCGGGCGCGAGCGCGTCACGACAAGCGCGCTGTCGCGCGTCATGCTGAAGCCGAACGGCTACCAGAGCGGTTCGGACTTCATCCTGAACCTCGTCGGCTACCTGTACGGCGACGGCAACGCCTACGCGCTCGCGATCCGTAACAACCGCTTCGAAGTGGCCGAGCTGCACCTGATGGATGCGGCTTCGTGCGAGGCCAGCGTCGCCAGCAACGGACAGGTGTTCTATTCGCTCGCCGGTAACCCGGTCGTTGAGGCGGTGCTGCCGCACGGCGCGCTCGGCCGCGTTCCGGCCCGCGACGTGCTGCATCTGAAGCTGAATGCACGCGGCAACCCGCTCAAAGGCGACCCGCCGCTGATCAATGCTACCGCCGACATCGCCGCCAGCCAGGCGATGGTGCAGCAGGCGCTGACCGTGGCGCAAAACCAATCGAAGCCGAGCGGCGTACTCACCACGGACCAGCCGCTTGAGGATTGGCAGAACAAGGAAATCTACCAGATGTGGCTGGAGCGGACGACCGGCGCGGGCGCCGGCGGCGTGCCGATCCTGTCGTCGGGGCTGAAGTTCCAGCAAATGAGCATCAGCAGCCGCGACGCGCAGCACGCTGAGCTATTGGGTGCCGCCGACGGGCACATCGCGACGGCCTACCGCATCCCCTTACCGATGCTGTCGCTGTGGGGCGTGCAGACGCAGGGCGTCGCTACCGAAGACCTGATCCGCACCTGGGTGGCGAGCGCTTTCGGGTTTGCGCTGAACCACATCGAGAGCGGCATCGGCCTCTTTTTCGGCCTGCCCGGCTGGCCGCAGGAATATCTCGAATTCGACACCGCGGCATTGCTGCGCAGCGCGCAGCGCGACCGCATCGAGGCGTTGGCCCGCGGCGTTCAGGGCGGCATCTACTCGCCGAACGAAGCACGTGCGCTCGAAGACCTGCCGGCCGCCAAGGATGGCGACTCCCCGCGCGTGCAACAGCAGGTCGTGCCGCTCGACGCCTGGTCGCAGCCGCCGCCGAAGCCGACCACGCCGGCACCCGACGCGCCGGCAGCACCGCCGCCGGCCAACGAGAACGCCGCAGCGGCGAAAGCCATCGCTGCGATGCGAAGGAGTGTCTATGTCGGCGCCGCTTGAAGACCTGGCCGAAGCGCTTGGCGGCGAACTCGGCGCGCAGGCGGCGCGCATCGAGCGCGATCTAAAAATGACGCTGGCGTTAGAGGTGGAGCGGCTGCGCGCCGAGCGCGCCGAGTTTGAATTACGGGTCGAGCGCGCGGTTGCTGTGCGGCTGGCTGAGCTGAAGGACGGCGCCGCCGGACCGCCGGGCGAACCCGGCGCGCCGGCCGAGGCCGAACCGCCGCCCGAGGATATCGAGCCGATGATCGCAAAGGGACTCGCGCTCTTGGCCGATGCACCGCCGCTTGCGTCCGCGCAGGCGCCGGTCATCAACATCACCGTGCCGCAACCGCAGCCGCGCACCGAGCGCAGCCGGGTGCAGCACGATGCGCAAGGGCGCGTCGTGGCGATCGAGCGCGACGTTGCCTAGCCTCATCTACGACAGCGCCGTTGATGGCATGGCGGCCGGCACGATCCAGTTCGCCTCGGATTCCTTCCGCGTCATGCTGGTGGCGGGCTACACGCCGAGCAAGGATGGCCACAGCAGCCGGGCCGACGTAACCGGCGAAGTCAGCGGAAGCGGCTATGCGGCGGCAATGGTTGCAGCCACCGTGATCGCCGATCCGGCCACCGACCGCACCGACATCGAGCTTGGCGGCGCGACCTGGCCCGCCAGTACTATCAGCGCCAGCGGCGCCGTGTACTACACGTCGAGTGATGAGCTTGTCTGTTACGTCGATTTCGGCGGCGTGATCTCGTCGCTGGCCGGCGCCTTCACGCTGCAACCGTCCACGATCTCGATCCACAACCCATGAACGTGCTCGCCGATCTCGCGCGCGTGACGACGCCGACCACGGGCACCGGCACGATCACGCTGGGCGCGCCGGTTGCCGGCTTTCTGTCGTTTGCCTCGGCTGGCGTGCCGGACGGCGCCGTCGTCTCCTACGGCATTGCCGACGGCGGTAACAGCGAGACGGGCGCCGGCACCTACGATGCCGACACGCTGACTCTATCCCGCAGCGTCTACCGCTCGACGGCCGGCGCCGGCAACGACCAGCCGATCGCGCTTTCGGGCAACGCGCAGGTATTCGTCACCGCGCTGACCACCGATTTCGCCGAGTTTCCGGGGCCACCGGGACCGCAGGGCGAAACGGGAGCGACGGGTGCCACCGGGCCGATGGGGCCGCAGGGCGCGGCCGGGACGCCTGGTGCCACGGGTGCGACCGGCCCGACCGGCGCCACCGGCGCGCAGGGGCTGCCTGGCGCTCCCGGCATTCAGGGCGCAACCGGGCCGCAGGGCGCTACCGGCCCCGGTGTGGCGACGGGCGGCACCGCCGGTCAGGTGCTGACCAAGACTGACGCGGTTGACTACAACACCTACTGGGCGACGCCGGCTGCCGGCGGCACCGGCACGGTGACCTCGATCTCGGCCGGGGCCGGGATTACGGTGACCCCGAACCCGATCACCGGCAGCGGCACGGTGGCGTTGTCGACGCCGGTGACGGTGGCGAACGGCGGCACCGGCCTCACCGCCTACGCGCAGGGCGACATCATCTATGCGAGCGCAGCGAACGCGCTGTCGGCGCTGCCAAAGAATGCGACCGCAACCCGCTATCTGAGCAACACCGGGGCCGCTAACGCACCGGCATGGAATCAGGTGAACCTGACGAACGGCGTCACCGGCACGCTCGGGGTCGCGGCCGGCGGCACCGGGATGGCAAGCTGGGCGCAAGGTGATCTGTTGTACGCCCCCTTCGTCAATCAGATCGCTGGGCTGCCAAAGAATACCACAGCCACCCGTTATCTGAGCAATACCGGCTCGCTGTCTGCCCCCGCCTGGGCGCAGGTCGAACTTACCAACGGCGTCACCGGCACGCTGCCGATCGCCAATGGCGGCACCGGCAGCTCGACCGCGGCCGCCGCACCTTTCGTCGAGGTTGCCGGGGATACGATGACCGGCGGACTGACGACGCCCCAGGTCACAATCAGCGGCAATTATCTGTACCTGGCCAACGGCAGCGGCACGGTTAACGCCAGCGGCG
>Ga0081455_10001048_pt1 | contig 34800 bp, 31 predicted proteins | sample TabmetS3T2R1_FD_70207 | JGI IMG/M metagenome (GOLD analysis project Ga0081455, IMG submission 70207) | Tabebuia heterophylla rhizosphere microbial communities from the University of Puerto Rico - S3T2R1 | ecosystem: Host-associated > Plants > Roots > Rhizosphere ...
CGATAAGCGTTCAGTTGGGCATTGAAAGCCCACCCGACCGCCCAGACGTCATTATCCGCCACGGCTGCGACTGAAGACAAACTATTAGCCTGCCTGCCCGCATTAGGGCTGGCAACGATTTCCCAATCGGCCGACCGGGCGGGGTGGCTTGCCAACAGACTGAGAATGACGAGAAGAGATGCATGGCGTATTTTCATTGTGAGTTCTTCCTTTTGATATCGATTGTCGTAATTTCTCCGGTTCAGGGTCGATAACGGGCGGCCATCACATTGGCAACACAGGCTTAGTAACAGCCTTGTTACTTTCCGGCAGTGGGTCGGCTCGAAACCCTGACCCGCTACCTGCTTTGCGTCATCAACGACGCCGGTTGTCGTTTTTTACCGCGCGGCCGCGCGTCAGCCGCGCGGCCGCTCACCACGCTAAGGCTGTTCCTCCGCTCGGACGATTTTCAGCACTTTGCCGCCGGTGCCCGAGGGGCCGATATTTGAATCGATCATGACGTAAATCTCATTTCTATCATCCTGGCCGAAGCCTTTCAGAAACGATCCCAATAACGGGTTTTGCGGACCCATTTGGAACTCCAAGATGGGGCCATTGCCCAGATAGGTGTAGAAGAGGCGTGCACTGCCCGTACTTCCAAAGAGGTCACCGAAGATATACCTATTGGCCAATAGCGGTACCCGCGTGCCACGATAGGTGAAGCCAGCAACCACGGCGATGCCATCAAAGTGACTGTACTGCGCGACCGGATTAACGAGCCGAGGATCCGGGTTCGGATCAGGCCGAATGGTCCCGTCATCCGGATCGAAGAGAAACGTTCCTTCCTTTCTGTGCCAACCGTAGTTAAGGCCCGAAACTCCCAGATCGATCTCCTCCACATTGTTTTGTCCAACATCCCCGATGATGAGTTGGTCCAGGATGGAGTCAAAACTAAATCGGTAGGGGTTTCTCAACCCCCAAACGAAGATCTCATGGACCACCGGCTGATTCAGGAATGGATTCGTAAGTGGGATACGATACTTTCCATTACGGCTGATCCGGTCGGGACTTCCCCCGGTCAATGCGGGATCAAGGGGATCGATGCGTAGGAGCTTGCCCAGCACGGTGTGCTTATCTTGTCCGTTGCCTTTTATCGGGGTATGCCCGTCGCCGACGTCGTTGGCGTTGCCGCCGTCGCCTAGCGAAATATAGAGATAGTGATCGGTAGCCCTGAAGGCGAGTTTACCCCCATTGTGGTTGGATTGCGGGTGGTCGATCCGCACGACTTCACGGCGGGTGGAAGGATCAATTACATTGGGATCAGTTGCCGAAACTTGCCATTCCGCTAGGACGGACTGGTTATCGAACGGGCTGGGATTGGGCACAGTGAAATCCGCTGGACCATCGACTGGCTCGCTGGTGTAGGTATAGATTTTGTGGTACCCCGGAGCGGAGGCATTGTTGAAGTCCGGGTGAAAGGCAAATCCCAACAGACCGCGCTCATCGTATTCAGGGGTTAATGGAACAAGCCGGCTCGAAACATCGAGGAAGGGAGTCGGCAGAATGGCGCCGTCTTGCAAGATGAGAACCTGTCCAGTTTGCTGCACGATGAACAGACGACCGGTGCCGTCTACGGCTGAAGTGAGTTCGAGCGGAGCCGTTAGGCCACTTACCACCGTTGCGAGCTTTACTCTAATGGAGCCTTGCTCGATAAGCGGCAGTGGCGGGGTGGGTCCCGCGTTCGGGACGCTGACGTCGTCAGCCCAAGAAGAGGTTGCCGCAAAAAGCAAGGCCCCGGTGCAGATGCACGCGTAACGCTTCAATGCTCTGCAGAACATGGACTCTGTCGTTGTAGGTTTGCTGTTTGATTGTATGCGGTTCATTTCATGATTTCTCCGGTTGAGGTTAATTGGTGAATCGCGCGAGGGGGGCGACCAAGGCTTTAAGGATTGTTTACAGTTTTGTTACTTTTCGTCACAGTACGCCTCGGCTTCCGTCGCGTTTTTCGCTGTGTGCGCCAACTGCGATCCACACGACCTTTGGCGCTTGCCGGAAGGTCAGTCGCGGGGCGAAACCCATTCAAACACACGTTGTCGCAGCCTCGGGGCGGTGCAGAGCGATTTCGGCAGTTTGAGCAAGTCGTTTACAGCGCTAGGTGCCCAGCTTGAAGTGAGCAAATCAGAGCCGAAGGCTGGCTGGGTCACGCTTTTCGTGGGTATGCTTTCTACCGCCGGGATACTATGTTGATTGGACAAATCGTTCACTGATGTCGAGAATGAAACCGCTCCAGAACCGCGCGGCTTTTTAATCCTCACTTGAATGCCTGCCATCGGAATCACCGGAGGAATTTCCACCGGTAAAAGCACCTTTTGCGAATGTCTGCGGGAAATGCTTCCCGCTGCGAAATTCTTCAATGCCGATGAGGCAGTGCACTTCCTTCTCAACCTTTCGGAAGTGAAACGAGAAATTCGTGCCGAGTTTAGCAAGCAGGTGTTTTCAAGAGATGGAGACTTGAACCGAGCCGATCTTCGAGCGATAGTGTTCGCCGACGCGACCAAAAAACGCGCGCTCGAGCGGATCCTTCATCCGCGGATTCGCCGCCAATGGACGAAAGAGGCGAAAGAGTACCACAATTCTCCCAACTTTTTCTTTGCCGATATTCCACTTCTTTATGAGACCGGCGGTGAAACCTTGTGCGACCGAGTGGTCGTGGTGGCCTCTTCCCAGAAGGTGCAGTTGGTCCGTTTACGAAAACGGATGTTGGTCAGAAGCGCCGAAGCTAAACAAATGATTAAATCGCAAATGCCGCTCGAGGAAAAAATCAAACGCGCGGACCACGTCGTTTGGAACAACGGAGATCGAACGTCGCTTATGGCGCAGGCGCGATTTTTGGTCCGATTATGGCAAGGGCAAACATGGACGAAAAGGTAGAGACGTTGAGGTCACAAACGGAAACTGTAGAGGCAGGCGTGGCCCCTGCTCATGAACAAGTTGCAGCGGACAGGCCCGTCACTGCAGAGTCGCGCACGCTTGATTTGAACGAGCTCCAGGAGTTTTCGGAAAAGAAACTCAAAACGCTGGCGAGCGATTTCGATCTGCATCTACATCCTGCTCGCTCGCGGCATCAGCACATTCTCGACGTTGTGCGCGCGGCCGTAGCCAGCGGCGCAATCATTTCAGCAGAAGGATTTCTCGATCAAGTGAGCGATTCGTTCGCGATGTTGCGCTGGCCGAAGTTGAACTTTCTGCCCGTTCCCGAGGATGTGGCCGTTCCACGCACACTGGTTGAGGAATACGATCTGCGGCCCGGGCAAAAAGTTGCCGGCAGGGTGAGATTGCCAGTACAGCGCGAGAAGTTCCTGTCGCTCGACAAGGTTACACATCTCGAGGGAAAACCGGTTGAAGAATGGAAACAACCCACCGCGTTTGATAAACTTACACCGCAGTTTCCGCAGGGCAGAATCATCCTGGAGAACCCAAACGCGAGTTCCGTCTGCGCGCGCGCAGTCGATTTGCTGACCCCGCTCGGTCGCGGGCAACGCGGCCTCATTGTTGCGCCGCCGCGGGTGGGTAAGACCATTTTGCTAAAGGAGATTGCGAAAGCGATTCGGGCAAATTATCCGGAGATTGTTCTTATCCTGCTGCTGGTCGACGAGCGGCCAGAAGAAGTGACGGATTTGCAGCGGGAGATCGACTGCGAGATTTATCATTCAAACTTCGACGAAAGCGTGCAGCGCCATGTGCAGGTGGCGGAGATCGTGCTGGAGCGAGCGAAACGCCTCGTGGAAATGAAACATGACGTGGTGCTGTTGCTCGACAGCCTGACGCGGCTTTCACGTGGCTATAATAATCTGGAGCCGGGCAAAGGCCGCATCATGTCAGGCGGCGTCGAAGCGAAGGCGCTGATTAAACCCAAGAAATTTTTCGGATCGGCTCGGAATGCGGAAGAAGGGGGCAGCCTCACGGTCCTGGCCACGGCCTTGACTGAAACCGGGAGCCGGATGGACGAACTGATCTTCGAAGAGTTCAAGGGCACGGGCAACATGGAATTGCATCTCGACCGTGCGCTACAGGAAAAAAGGATTTATCCGGCAATTCACCCGATGCTCTCGGCTACACGACGCGAGGAATTGCTTTATCATCCCGAGGAATGGGAGCGCGTGTTGATGCTGCGCAAAACAATGGCCGCGTTGCCGCCGCTCGAATCGATGGAAAAACTCATCGATAATCTGCACGCGACCAAAACGAACGCGGAATTGCTCTTGAGCGGGTTGCGGTGACGGAGATGGCACTCGCAAAATCTGCTTCACACGATGCGATTGCGTCGGAGCAGCAGTTGACCGATTTGATTCGGCAAATCCAGGCGGTCGATCGCCTTGCGCTCGATACTGAGGCAGATAGCCTGCATTCCTACCGGGAAAAACTTTGTTTGCTCCAGATCAGCGTGCCATCCGCCGTCATCCCGAGCAACGTCGAAGGATCCCGCGGAATTGCTTCAAAGGTAGCGCTACGGGCTTCCTCGCCTTCGCTCAGAACGACTGTCCCGTCAGTTTGCGATTTCATTGTTGATCCGTTGAGCAGTGTCGATTTGGAGCCGCTCCGCTGCGCATTGGAACAGAGAGAGATTGTTTTGCACGCCGCCGATTACGACCTGCGGATGCTCCGGCGCGGCTTGAATTTCAGGGGGAGCAGAATCTTCGACACGGTCATTGCAGCGCGGTTGCTTGGAATCCGCGAATTCAGTCTCGGTGCGCTTGTGAAGCGCTTCTTCGGTGTCGAGCTTCACAAACATTCACAAAAGGCAAATTGGGCGCTGCGACCGCTGCCGCCCCGGATGCTGAAATACGCCGTGGACGACGTGCATTATTTGTTGCCACTTGCCGCAAAATTAGAGCAAGAGCTGCAGCGAGTTCACCGCCGCGATTGGTTTCAGCAATCTTGTGAGCGTGCAATCGAGCTGGCCGCAGCCGACCGCGAACGCATCCAGGATGAACTTTGGCGCATCGGGGGAGCTGGCGCCCTCAATCCACATACGGGAGCAGTTCTCCGTGCCCTATGGCAATGGCGGGAGGCAGAAGCTGAAATGGCAGATCGCCCCCCATTTCATATTCTACAGAACCACGAGCTCTTGAAATCGGCGGAAAATTTCACTTTGGGATGCGTACCTGATTACAAACACTTTTCCGGTCGCAGGCGGCAAACCTTCCGCGAAGCGGCAAAAATCGCGTTACAATCGCCGCAATCGGAGTGGCCGGTTATGCGGCGCCGCTCCGGTACTCGACCGACCGCCGAAATGCGTCGGCGCGCCGATCAGTTGCGTGAACGCCGGGATAACGCGGCTGAGCAACTTGGGTTGGAGCGATCTTTCATCGCCTCGCGCGGCGCGCTCGAAACGATTGCAGCTGATCCTGCGCGGGCGCCGGCCTTGCTCGTTCCCTGGCAACGCGAGTTAATCGGAATCGATTCAGCGCAGTGACATGAAAAGCGGCGCAAGGACGCGCGCACTCCCAATGCTGTCGCGAAACAGCGCCACCGCGTTCGGTCGTTTCGCACGATTGCCTTTGGAGTGCGATGCGTCCGCGCATCGCTTTGACCAAACCGGGGCCTGGCACCCCGGTGCGTTCTCAGAAGCTGCTGCTTTAGAAATTGGTGCTAAGGAATTACCAACGTCTGACCTACCGTGAGGTCTTTTGGATCGCGAATATTCTTTTTGTTCGCCTCGAGGATGGCTTTCCAACGTTTCGGCGATTTGTAAAACTTTCGCGAAATCGAAAAGAGCGTGTCCCCCGACTGCACAACATAACTTTGGCCTTCTTTCTTTGATCCGGCTTTCCCGGCGTCGTTCCCTTCCGACTTCTTTAATGCCGTTCGTGATACTGCGCGCTCTTCCAGTTGCTTGTGCAGCGTTAGATTTTCATTCCGCAACCGCGCCGCTTCCATTCGAGTAATGACAGAATCGCCAGACAACGCCGTGAGCGCGGCGATTTCGTCGCGCTTGATCGAATCCTTGACGTCTCTTGCATGCGGCCCGTTTGGACTTAGCGCGAGATAGCGTTTGAAATGGTGCAGGGCGCTTACGGGATCGTTGAGCTTGTCATCGTAAAGAAGAGCCAGTTTGTAGTGCACCTCGGCTCCCCGTGGGCTGTCATCGAGTGCAGCTTCATAGAGGTTCACCGCTCGTTCGAAGTCACTCTGGGCGGACTTATTCTCCGCATCCTGCATCAGTTGAACGTAACGGGAATTGCCTACGCGATCGCACCCAACTATCAAGCAAACGAAAAACATTGAGAGGCAAAGCCAGCTCAGATTTGCGCTTCCGGGCCAGAGTGAAAATGAACGCCAACTGGAAGGCTGAGGGTTGTCAGTGCAGCGCATTCTCGGCAATTTGCTTGGTTGTGAGTATGGGTGCACCTCAATTTTTCTTATCATTGGTGACGGCGCTCCTCCTCCCCACTACGCTCGTCCGGGGTGAGCTTTCAACCGGCAGCACTTACTCGATCAATTTTGTCGATCTCGACGGCATCAAATTTTCCACAGCCGATGGGCACGCCACCATTGTCGTTTTGACGACGAGTGCTGATCGCGAACAGGCGCGCACCGTGGGCGACCATGTGCCAGATTTTTGTCTCGGCAATCCGAATTACAGAATGATTACCGTTATTCATTTCACCGGCAGACACATGGCAATAGGGCGCCGGATCGCGACTGCCTTCATTCGGCACCGGGTGCGTGAAGAGGCAAAACGGCTTCAGGCGCGGTATGACTCACAGAAAATCTCGCGTGATGCGAAAAGCGACATATTTGTTGTCACCGATTTTGACGGGACAATCGCTTCGCAGTTGGGTCAGCCCGCGGGAGCAACGGATTTTAGCGTATTCGTATTTGGCCGAACTGGGGAATTGTTAGCGCAATGGCACAGCGTCCCCAGTACGGACGAACTCGCTGCGGCTGTAAAGAAATCTGATTAGCCCCGAGGCTGAGCGCGTGCTCGCGCTGGTCATTCCGAGCGAAGCGCAGCGGAGTAGAGGAATCCCGCGAAATTGCGGGGACTATCAGCGCACCGGGATCCCTCGACTTCGCTCGGGGTGACCGGCTCAAAATCAATGTTCGTCAATATCTCGGCACGGTGGGATCGATGAACTCCGACCAGGCATCGATTCCGCCTTCGAGATTGTACACGTTGGCGAAACCTCGTTGTTTCAGCAGTCGCACGGCCTGTGCACTGCGGCGACCGCTGTGACAATGGACGATGACCGTTTGCTCGCGCTGCAGCTCGTCTGCGCGCTCGGCGATGTCACCCAGCGGAATCAGTTTCGCGCCACTAATTCGCGCAATCTCAAATTCGAACGGCTCGCGTACATCGATCAACTCGAAGGAGTCACGCGCGTCCATCTTCTCTTTCAATTCCTGCACCGATATGCCAGGAACGCTTGCGTCGTCCCGCGCGCCGCAAAACTGATCGTAATCGATCGGCATAAAGATTGTTGGGTTTTCACCGCAAACGGGACACTGCGGATCGCGCCGCAGCTTTAGCTCGCGAAAAGTCACCTTCAGTGCGTCGAAGTGCAGCAGACGTCCAATCAGCGGTTCGCCGATACCGACGATCAGTTTGATCGTCTCAATCGTTTGGAGCATGCCGATGATGCCGGGCAAAACGCCGAGTACGCCAGCTTGCGCGCAATTCGGCACTGACTCCGGCGGCGGCGGCTCGGGAAACAGACAACGATAACAAGGCCCGCCCAACTGCGGCGCAAACACCGTCGTCTGGCCCTCAAATCGAAAAACCGAGCCGTAGACATTTGGTTTCCCGGCGAACACACAAACGTCATTCGACAAATAGCGCGTAGCGAAATTATCCGAGCCATCGACAATCACGTCGTAATCAGCCACAATTCGCTCCGCGTTCTCACTGGACAATCGGCACTCGTGCAACTCAATTTCGATGTCCGGGTTGATGTCGCTCAGTCGCTCGCGCGCCGATTGGAGTTTGCTGCGCCCGATGTCCTTTGTTCCGTGGAGAATCTGTCGTTGCAAATTGGTGAGGTCGACATGGTCGAAATCGACGAGCCCAAGTTTTCCCACGCCGGCTGCTGCCAGATACAGCGCAGCAGGGGAACCCAAACCCCCGGCGCCAATGCACAAAACACGTGCTGCCTTAAGCCGTTTCTGTCCCTCAGCGGTCACCTCAGGCATGATGAGGTGCCGCGAATAGCGCTGCAGTTCGTCCTTCGTTAGGCCGATGTCGGAGATTCTTTCTTCGGCGATGACACTTTCATGCATTTCCACATAAGTTAGCACGGGTCGAACCCGCAGCATACGCGTGCCTTGTGCATTGGAGGACGGAGTGTCGAACTCGAACCTGGCGTTTTCCCGGGTAGTTCCGGTTCCTCTAATGCGTACTGATCATCGAGCGGCACCCCGACGTGTTGCAAATCAATAGAATCACAAGAACGCCAAAAAGAAAAAGTGTCGAGCGCAACGTTCGCGACCGGAAATAAAACCACGCGTGAATTACGTAAACCGCGATGCAAGCAGCAAGAATTCCCCAGCCACCACTGTTGGCCCACTGCCGATTGATGAACGCAGCGAGCCCCAGAGGAAACATCCAGCCCAGAGCCCAAAGCCCGCCATTTGGATTGCTAGCAAAAAGCGCGACTGACCACGCCACGACATAACAAATGATTTTGAATCTTAGCCGACTGATTCCTTCGGCGTGGCTTAACGCATCCGACTGGAATTGGCATTGGAACTATTCAGTTACCGTCACCGAAGTTCCGACGGGAGCGTTTTCGAAAAACCTGACGGCCATCTGTCCCGGCAAACGGATGCAACCATGTGACGCAGCAAAGGGCGGGACATAGCCCTGATGCATCGCGTAGCCGCCTCTGAAGAACATGGCATACGGCATTCGCGCGCCATCGAAATGCGACCCTTTCGGACGAGGGTCCTTTCGTGAGTCGATGTTTGACCTAACGACATTGCCGTAATCATCCACATAATCGCCGAACAGACTAGAGACGTGATCCGCACTCTTCGAAAGCACCGTATAACGTCCGGGCGGAGTCGAAAAGCCAGGCTTGCCGGTGGAGACGGTTGTTTCGCCGACCAGAGTTTTTCCTTTATAAAAGTATGCTTTCTGCTCACTGATGTGCACAACGATCCGCGGCTTTCCGGAAGCGTTTTCGTCGTTCCACCAGCCTGCAGGGACGGCGCGCGGAAAGAGGCCCGGCGCATACGGTGTTGGGTACTCTTCACAACTGCAAACAATCAGCGCCGCGAGCAGCATGCCTGCAATTCTTAGTACCCGGCTATTATTCACAAAGCGGCGGATACTATTCAATGGGAGGTTCCTCATTCAACTCTAAAGTCGGTTTTAATCGGTCGGATGGCCGCCTCTGAAAGTGCCGGGTTTCAAATGGGCCGAGGTGCTTGGACGAGAGTCACGGAGGTAGACCCGTTAGCTTAAATGGAGCTTGACTGTGATCGATGACTTTAGTCGGCTCAAAACCAAACTGATTTCTCATGATCACCATTCCTTTTAGCGCTGTTGTGTGCGGTCTCATCGTGGCGGGATTGACACAGGCGAAGGTCACCGACGTGGAAACTAACTCGTCCGAGGTGCAGGGTGCGAAGCGGCCCACCGTGATTCATGTGAGGAGTTTTTTGATCAGCAAATCGGGGGCGAATTCCGAGAACGCAACGGGAGGCCGACCTCATTTGCTTGGTATCTTGCGAGGTGGCGAGGAAAACACAGTCGTCGGTCAACATCGACAACAGCAACAAGAGAACACGCTCACGAAGTTGCCCGGCCTTCTACAGCAGGCACTGATTAGAGATCTCAGCCAGTCTGTCGCGAATGCGGATAACGGTGACGGTGTGCACGCGGCGCGAGATTCCTGGTCGTCACCGGCGAATTCGTTGAGGTAGACACAGGCAATAGCGCCATGCAAGCGGGTGTTGGTTTCGGGGCGGGACAAAGTCAGTTGGAGGTTCACGCGAAAGTGTATGCCGGCTCCGACATGCACACGCCCTTTCTCACCTTTGATAGTAAAGGCGCAAGCGGATACCTGCCGGGATATGTTGCGGTAAAAAATCCTTACGTCGCGGCAGCCAAATTCGTCATGAGCAAAAGGGAACCAGAGCAAGAGGCGAGGAAGGTTGCCCAAGCAATTGCGAACGAGATCGGAAAATTCATGACCGCTCAGGGGATCCCAACGCTGAAGTCGAGCGGGCCTCGGTAAAGCAAGCGCTAGTATTCAGTCTCCGCGCGACGCAGGTTTGACGCTTTGCAGCGGCAGAAATACGCTCAGTTCATGACCAAAGTACAATCGCCGATCAATCTGAAGAACTGGATCGAAGAGAACGCGGATAAATTCAAACCGCCGGTGAGCAACCGGTACCTTTACGACGGCCGCGATTTTTTTGTGATGGTCATCAAAGGTCCCAACGCGCGGAACGATTTTCATCTTGTTGATTCGGAAGAGTACTTCTATCAGCTGAAGGGCGACATTAAAGTGCGCGTTCGGGACGGCGACCGCATCGTTGATCACATTGTCCGCGAGGGCGAGACGTTCTTCATTCCGCCGAACGTGCCGCATTCGCCGCAGCGCCCGCCCGATACGATCGGCCTCGTTGTTGAGCGCCGCCGCCCACCGGGTGAAATGGAGCATGTCATTTTCTATTGCGAAAATTGCGGAGCGCTGGTGGAAGACATCCACTTCGATTGCAAGGATATCGTGGACCACTTTAGCAAGGCAATGCTCGAATTCTGGAATGATGACACGCGCCGCACCTGCAAAAAGTGCGGAAAGAAAGTACAGAAAGCGCAGCCGGTAAAGTCGCTGTAGCCCGTTGCTGTACGCGTCTGCGTCGGACGCCTTTCGACATTGGCGTTTTACAGAAACGCCCTACAATTCCAGCCGGTGAAGATCGACCTGCATACTCACATTCTGCCGCGCGACTGGCCGGACCTCGACGCGAGATACGGCTACGAGGGGTTCGTCCGGATCGATCATTACAAACCATGCTGCGCGCGCATGATGGTCGGTGACCGTCTATTTCGGGAAGTTACCGATAACGTGTGGGAACCGAAGAGGCGCATCGAAGAGATGGACGCGGCGGCTGTCTCAATGCAAGTGCTTTCGACTGTTCCAGTGATGTTCAGTTATTGGGCGAAACCGGCTGATGCGCTCGACCTTTCGCGCCGACTAAATGATCACATTGCAGAGGTTGTTCGTGATCATCCGACGCATTTCGCAGGCTTGGGGACAATTCCAATGCAGGATCCCGATCTAGCCGCGGGCGAACTCCAACGCTGCGTCCAGCAGCTCGGATTGCGCGGTGCGCAGATCGGCACGCACGTAGATGCAAATCCGCATTTCGGACGCGTAGACACGTTGAACCTTGACAACGCAGCGCTGCAGCCGGTTTGGAGCGCTGCTGAAGAAGTCAACGCCGCAATTTTTGTCCATCCGTGGGACATGCTGGGTAGCGAGCGTATGCCGAAATACTGGCTACCGTGGCTGGTTGGCATGCCAGCAGAGACGTCGCTCGCGATTTGTTCCATGATTTTTGGCGGTGTGTTCGAACGGTTCCCAAACCTTCGTGTCGCTTTTGCGCATGGCGGCGGCGCGTTTCCATTTACTATTGGTCGCGTCGATCACGCCTTTCGTGTCCGCCCCGATGTAGTGGCCGCGGAAAACAGCACTAGTCCGCGCCACTATCTCGCTCACGATGGCGTACCGGCGCGGTTCTACGTGGATTCACACGTTCATGACGACGACGCTTTAAGGTTGCTTCTCAAATTGTTCGGCGCGGAACGCATCGCATTCGGCTCGGATTACCCGTTCTCGTTAGGCGAAACGCATCCGGGCAAACTGATCGAATCCATGAAGCTTCGCGAAAAAGAGAAGACCCAATTGTTTTCGGGAACAGTGCGCGAGTTTCTGCGACTTTAGTCTTCGGTATTCGGCATTCCTGCTTGGTACATTCCGCGGCACGACTGCGCCGCGGTTACATTTGATGCCGGATTGCCCAGAGATCGTGAAAGACCGGTCTGAATAGCGACTCCTTCAAGAACGGCACACCCGGAGATCCGCCTGTGCCTTTCTTCGCGCCAATGGTGCGCTCTACGAGTTTCACGTGTCGGTAACGCCACTCCTGCAGACCTTCGTCAAAATCGGTCATCAGTTCGAAGAGGATCGAGCATTCCGGCGAATTCTTGTACAAGCGTAGAATCTCTTTCTGAAGTTGTTCGTCTGGTCCGTTTGGTTGTGCCACGTCGCGCTTCTTCAACTCCGGCGGGATCTGTGCACCCTGCGTCTCAAGAAAATCATAGAAATGATCCACCACCGTGCGTTCATGCAGGCGTTGGTTCAGCCGATCGTAACCCGGATAGTCCGGTTTCAAATAATTGACCGTTGATGCGCGCTTATATCCAAGCGCGAACTCAATCTCACGAAACTGTACGGATTGAAATCCCGACGCTGTCTCCAGCCGGTCGCGAAAACTCGAGAACGACGAAGGCGTCATCGTTTCGAGAATGTCAACCTGTGCCACGAGTACTTTCATGATCGTGCGCACACGCTTGAACGTGTGGATCGCCCCAAAGAGATCGCCTGCGGAAAAATCTCTCTTTATTTTATCAAACTCATGAAGCAACTGCTTAAACCAAAGCTCATACGTCTGATGAATGATGATGAACAGCGTTTCATCGTGCTCCGCCGGACTGGAACGAGGTTTCTGCATCGAAAGCAGCTTCTCCAGATCGAGATAACTTGCGTACGTCAGCGGCGGCATAGGCTCTAGACGAAATACTAGATGCTGGACACCGGATGAGAAAGCCGGTTCTGACTCCTCAGCTCCGCCATCACCGCAGATGACGCAGATATTCCCGATCCCACGCCGTTGGAATGCTCTCGCGAGCCGAGTACGGTCCCGGTTCATACGCTCGCGAGGAAATGCCTTGCTGGCTCAATTCGCACACATGCCAGTCTTGCTTGTTGACCATGTCCCAGAACTCGACGGCATCTTCCGGATCGAAATCGTTGCGCTCGAACGCTTCCGGATTAAAGAACCAATCGCAGAAAATCAGTGTTCGTTCCGGCGACTGCGGATGCAGCTGATGCACCATCACATAATCCGGATGCAAGCTCAGCAGCATGTTCGGAAAAATCGAATAATAGAAAACGAACCGGAAATCTTCGTTGCCGAAATTGCCGACGGGCAACGCGCAGGCATTGCCGCTCATCGTCAGGCTTTTGTCGCTCGCGATCCGCATGAATCCACCTAAAAACGGTCCTTCAATCAGATCATTTTCTGCGGAATCGTATGGTGAAATTTTCGACAACTCCGGATGCACGCCCAAACAGTGATAACACTCCGAGTAGTTTTGAAAGATTAACTTCCAATTCGCGCACACGTCATACTCGATCCGTTTCGCAGAACGCAGCGCTGCCAGGTTCCAGGGCGAAAACTTCTCGCCGAGCGGCTCAAAGCATTTCTCCAGTGAAGCAGCGGCATCTGCGAGATTCAGGAAAATGAAACCATCCCAAAGACCAAGCCGCGCCGGCTTCAATGGGTATTCAGCCTTGTCGAATCCCGGCGTCTCATCCATGTGCGGCGCGCCAAGCAGTCGCCCATCTAGCGCGTATGTCCAAGCGTGATACTGGCACTGAATCGCTGCGCCATGTCCATTTTGCTCTTCGCAAAGTCGCGCTCCGCGGTGACGGCAAACGTTGTAAAAGGCGCGGATCGTCGATCGTTGATCTTTCGTTACGATCAAGCTTTCGCCGGCTACTTCCGCTAAGAAATAATCACCGGGTTTGCCCAGTTGGCATTGATGGCCGACCAATTCCCAGTTAGTAGCAAATATCTTCTGCAACTCTTCAGCAAAAATCTCCGGTGAAACAAAGTAGTGCTGCGGCAGCGTCTTCGCGCCAGCCTGAAAAGTCGCAGCCGTTTTGCGAAAAACTGGCATTGGTTTCGTTTGCACTTTCTGCATGTGGCAATGCTCGCATGTCGCAAGCGCGCCCGTCAATCTTGCCTAGTCACAATTGGCCTTCGACTTCCGCTTTAGTAACGGGAGTATAGTTCTTTCTTGGGTACTGGGCGCCACGTTTGACGGTGAGCACAACTTGTCGGACCGCGCCGATATCTTGGAGCGGGTTCGCTGAAAGGAAAGCAATGTTGGCCAACTTGCCCGGTTCCAACGTACCCATCTCGCTTTGTTGGCCCATACTCATCGCGCTAATGAGCGTGGCCGAACGAATCGCGTCTATTGGAGTCATGCCGACTTTGCGGACCAGGATTTCGATTTCACCCTGCAAGGCTGAGTACGGGTCTTCCCATGGCGCGAAGCTGTCGGTGCCGGCTGAAATTAGGACGCCATGTTTGTAAGCCTGCGCGGTCAGCAACTCGGCCAGTTTCGACGAGCAAAACGGTGGTGGCGGCGCGTGTTGCGGATCGCGTGCTCGCATTTGCTCGATTGTTTCGTAAACGTAATTGGTGGCGTCAAGGATAGTCTTTCGCTCTTTCATCGTGGTGAAGAGTAACGACATGATTTTGTTGTCGCCATTGGCGAAAGGCACAGGATCGATCGGAAACTTTTCGCGATCCTTATATTTCTGCGGACGCTTGTCCATGGCTTGAAATCCAAAATAGCCGATGTGCGAGACAGAGTCTGGTTTTGCATCGATCACTTCACGCGGCGTCGCCGGAAAGACCATGCTATGCGCCCAAGCTTGCATACCCTGTCGGTGCGCTTCGGCCACGATTTTCGCAACAAATGGAGCCGACAGGTTGGCGTAAATCTTAATCGCGATTGCGCCGGTTCCTTTTGCCAGCGTCACGGCGTTGGAAAGATCCGTTTTTTCGTCGACCGCACGAATCCACGGAGTCTCTCCGACTTTGGCGCCCTGACAGCAGGAAATTATGCGCGGATCGTTCATAAAATCACGTCCGGCGAACAAGGCCGCGTAGTAAAGGTCGGGTCCGGCAATTTCCATGACGCGCGACGCCCTGGCGAGATCAGCGAGCGCGCGCAAATCGTCACCCATACAACGCGCCGCTGTGACTCCCGAAAAAAGATCGCGGCGCATCATCGCCTCGGCAAACTTCCGATTCGGTGGCGTAGCCAAATGCTCATGCGAATTGATGAAGCCGGGCAAACCGTATTGATTCTTGACGTCGACGACCTCCGCTCCGGGCGGAACTTTCAATTGAGCCGCAGGCGCGACAGCTTCGATGCGTTCGCCGTCCACGACGATGGCCATGTCAGGCTGAAGTCCGCGGCCAGTTCCGTCAATTATCGCTGCGCCCGAATATACGACCATTTTGTCCTCCGTCGGAAATTGCGGCGACGGTGAAGGAGCGGGCGCTAAAGAATTCGCAATCGTCGATTCCGGGACGCCGGAAAACGCCGCCGAGGAAAGGATAAGAAGCGCTGTGACGAGAACGGAAAGCCGATTCATGTGAATGCGATCGGTAGCAAGACGGTGATGATCGACAGCGAGCCGGGGACCGCACCATGTGGTCTTGCAGCTGCGCATTGCCATCGCAGAAGGAGTGCGGCCGAATGCGATCATGACTGAGACCAGCAAGCAAATGCCGGAGGCGGACAAATCTTTCCGGAAGACGATCGAGTTTCTTTTTCGGGCAAAAGGCGAGCGACGCAGTCTTCGTGCATCGCGCTGACTGCTCTACTTTAACACAGCCTGGTGAAACTCGTACCAATCGTCAAGATTGTTGAGGTTCACCGCGTCTTTTGGCGAAGAAGCGTCATCTTCAATCGCACACATACCCAGAATCCCCTTACGCGTTTCGTCGTCATGATTGTAGCCACGCACCGCTGCGTTGTGCTTCTCGACGCTGTCCCGATTTAAGGATTTCGCATTCTGCTTCACCCACGCTTCGAACTGCGGATATGTCGGCTTCTTTTGCTTGATGTAATCTCGTACTGCCTGTTCTTCGAGTCCGAGCGCCGCAAGCGTCATCGCATCGAAACCGTGGCCAACGCCAGGGTAACCCGAAGCAAGTTTCCCTGCTTCCTCCAGTGAGACCTTTTGCCAGAGACGCGGGAGATGAAGAACGCCAAGTGGACCGGCGATGCCGGAACTGATTAACGGAACATATGTGTCAGCCATAGTAGCAATTTCGGTAATCCCGGCGCGAACGAAATGCAAGTTTCCATGCAGACCGGAACACCGCCTGATTTTGTCCGCGATTATTCTTCGCTTCCGATCTCTGGCTTGGGCAGGGGAGACGAAATTTCGATCTGAGTAACTTTACTATCCGGCTCACGGCTGGCCTCAAGTTCCACTTCCTGCCTGGGATTGGTGCGCGTGCTGAGAAATAAGATCCGCGTGATCTTGCCGTTAACATTGATCTTGTTAAGGCTCTGATTGAGGTTGTTCGCTGCGTTTGCTGCCGCTTGCCAACTGTCGGCTATTTTTTCTGGAATAAGTGATGAGGTCCCGGATTGAACAATTTTTACTTGGTCATCCACAATTTTTCTTGTTGGCGCTCCGGCGGCCTTAAATTCTGGAGTGGCCGGCGTCCAATCGGGGAACACGACCGGTCCCGGCGCTTCGAGCTGCTTCTTCAGCGCGGCCTGCAGTTTTACCTTTTCGCTTTTCTCTTCCTGCTCCAGTTGCGCTGCTTGCTGGTTTGCCATTGCTTCTAAATCGGCAAGTTTTTTCCGGCTATCCCGCGATCCGGGGTTCTTTTGGAGGTCGCGCGATTCCTTTTGCATTTCCTGCGCCTGTTTTAGCAACTGCTGAAGATCAGAATCGTCCAACGGATTGTCCTGTGCTCTAAGAATCGAGCTGAACAGGACGAAACCGACGATGAGAACAAAGTAGGTTCGAAGTTTGGAACTCATCCGCGGACGATAGCAAAACTGTCCGGTTTGCCGCAATGCTGTTGTTAACGCGCGATCAGGCCGCGAACCTGGATTTTTCGCTCGACTCAGCTCCGCGAATTTGGTAGTTATCGGTCACTCAAGCTGTAGAGGTCTCGAAGAAGGGATAACTCTTGCGTCGAACGGAGCTCGGGAACGTTTTGGCAGTGCGCGCAATCGGTGGGTTGCATGTCGTCACACTGGCATGGGATTTTGTCGAAGGACAGGAGGCGAAACGGGAGGGATTACTCGGGTTTGCGATCGAGCGTTCCGAACTAAGGGACGGCACGGTGATTGAGCGCTATTTCCTGCGCGGGATCAAGCGATTCCAATTTAAGGACGAAGGAGTGGCGCCTGGCACGCCACTGCCGACCTCGGAACACCCGATCCAGTCGTTCCAATGGGGAGACTACACTGCTAAGGCCAAAACGACGTATCGGTATAGGGTGGTACCCGTGTATGGAAAGCCAAAGCTGATCGAACTGGATGACGCATCCGCTACGACGATCGAGATCACGTGTGAGTCCGAAGAAGGGAACGCCGGAAATGAGGGACAGACACATCACGATATCTATTTTAACCGTGGCGTAGCTGGTTCTCAGGCGTACGCACGTAAGTTTCAGGACATACCCGACGAAACGAAACCAAAGTCCGATCAGATGGTCTGGCTCTCGCGCGGGCTCTTCGAAGCGCTGACAGCGTTTATCGGCCGAGCCGCAGGCGACGATGGCAGCGACTACAAGCTTCGCGCAACGTTGTACGAATTCCGCTATCTGCCCGTGGGGCAAGCGTTTGCTGCCGCCCGAACAGCTGGCGCCGACGTCGCGATTCGCTATGAAGCGCAGAGTTACAAGGATGAGAACGAGGCGATGATTGCCGAGGCCGGCATCGATGATATTTGCGAGCCACAGAGATCGCGAGCCGGAATCCGGCACAACAAGTTTATCGTCCTGATCCATAAGGAAAACCCGGTCGCGGTGTGGACCGGTTCGACGAACATCTCGGCCGGCGGCATTTTCGGTCATTCAAATGTGGGACACGTCATCTGGGACGAACACATCGCGCAGTTGTTCCTGGACTACTGGGATCGGCTGGCGAAGCCTGACATCACGCGCGCGCCGCTCGTTAAGAAGAATTTGCAAGTGGAACCGACGCCGGCACCAAAATCTATTCCGCCCAGTGATCGGATGCTCACGCTCTACAGCCCAAGGGATGATAAGGAAACGGTTGAGACATTGCATTGGTATGCGGATCTGATGGATTCCGCGCAGCGCATTCTTTGCATGACCTTCGCTTTCAACCTCGACCAGGTTTTTTCCGAAGTCCTCCTGCACAAAAACGACACGCTCCGTTACGCGGTCTTCGACAAAAACCTCGAAACCGATGTCGAGAATCAGATCGATCAAGTCCACAACACCGTCATTGCAGCCGGTGCGAAGCTGGATGCTGGTGACCTGAAGAATTTCGGCTTCGAAAAATTGACCGGCTTCAACAAAAACCAATATATCCATGACAAGTTTATGCTGGTAGACCCGTTGGGAAATGACCCCATCGTTGTGACCGGCACAGCGAATTTCAGTGGGCCATCGCAATACGCCAATGACGAGAATATGCTGGTAATTCGCGGAAACCTACGCGTCGCAGACATCTACTTCGGAGAGTTCATGCGCATTTTCGACCATCTCTATTCGCGCTACATAGTCGGTAAGATGAAGAAGATCGGGACTCACGACCCCGATGCAGGATTTCTCAAGGAAAACGCGACGGATTGGGTGCCTCAGAATTTCGAGAAAGGGCGCAAGGATTTGCGACGACGTTATTTCATGGGCGCCTAAATTCGGCGCTCACCTAATCGATAAGGATCGTCAGGTCGGCGTCAGTCGCGCCATTCAACGAGCGTTGAACGAGCACTTCAGTAGTAAAAAGAGGAACATGATCGCAGCGACGATACTCCCATAAACGATCTGATCCTGACGTCGGGCGCGCCGGGCGGCTTCTACATAGGGAATTCGGGTGAAAGTAACCATGGTGTAAAGAGGCAGATACACACCTGGCAACATGGCTTCGAGCAAGTGATCGAGTTTCTTTTTCGCGCGAAATGTTTTCGATGCAGTTTTGTCTCGCATCTCGATGAAGTTGCCGATCGCCAGATCGGCGAGCGCGTCGGCATTTTCTTTTCGGTCCTTGAAATAGTCGGAAAATGCGCGTTCGCGGCTGTCTGGAAATTTGTTCAGGCATTCGTCGAGCACGACGCAATCTTCGAATGCGGCGTTCATTCCCTGACCATAGAATGGAACGACTGCGTGGGCCGCATCGCCGAGCAGGCAGACCCGGTCACGGTAATACCACGGTGCGCAACGAACGGTCACAAGTGAGCCAGTTGGATTGTTCTTGAAGTCTTCAAGCAACGTCGGCAGGAGCGGAACAGCGTCAGGAAATTCTTCATTGAAGAAACGTCGCACATCATCATCCGTCGTTGTTGTGGCGAAACTGCGCGGGCCTTCGAATTCCCAAAAGAGCGTGCAAGTGAACGAGCCATCCGGGTTCGGCAGCGCAATCATCATGAAGCTCTTGCGCGGCCAGATGTGCAGCGCGTTTTTTTCTACCTGCCAAGATCCATCGGGCGCTGGCGGAATCGTCAACTCTTTGTAACCATGTGCGAGGTAACTCTCATCGTATTGAAAATTGGCGATCTCTCGCTGCATCGAGGCGCGCACCGCGGAGAATGCGCCATCCACGCCGATCACGGCATCGCCGCGCACGGTCAATTTGCCGGTCTCTGTTTCCAAATGGCAGACCGCTTCGTTTAGATCGACGTCGGCACATTTGTGATTGAAATGGACGCGTACATTTGAATAACGCTGAGCCGCTTCGATTACCGCAGCGTTAAGCGAAGCGCGGCCGATCGAGTTGATGCATTTCTTCGGATCAGCATCATAGGGCGCGAAATGCAGCGCCCCGGATTTGTCATGAATCATCCGGCCCCGCATCGGGATTGCGTATCGTAACGCTTCGTCAGCGATCCCGATGTGTTCGAGCGCATGAATCCCGCGCGTCGAAATCGCCAGATTGATCGAGCGCCCTCCGACGATGTTTCCTTCGCGAGGGTCTGCGCGTCGCTCGTAAAGATCTACGTCGTGGTCACGCCGCCCCAAATACGCGGCGAGCAATCCGCCAGCCAGACCGCTGCCGATCAGAACAAATCTTGCCACTCCGTAAGAATCTACAAATCAGGAAACCAGGAAAGCAGGAAAAAATCCGACGAAACGATATGCTTGTGCGTTCTGGCGTACGGCGTCTGACACAGACGCCCTACAGTTCCTTGAACGCGTCGCCGAGGTGACCAAGAACGTCGCGCGGCAGCAGCGATTGCTCGCTCTCATTATCGTTGAAAATTGCGATCTCCGCTGCGCGGCCGCATAGCCATGCGCCAACTCGCGCGGCATCGTAAGGCGAGAGACCTTGCCCCAGCAAAGCGGCGCAAACTCCGGTGAGAACGTCGCCCATCCCGCCTGTGGCCATGCCCGGGTTGCCGGTCGTGTTGTAACTCAACGGCCGACCGTGTTGGGCGACGATGGTGCGACTGCCTTTGAGCAAGAGTGTGATCGGAAAACGATCACAAAATTTCGTCGCTGTTTTGGCGCGCGACTGCTGCTCTTCGGGGAAGAGTCGTTTCATCTCGCCGGGATGCGGCGTCAGCAGCCGTTTGCCTTTGCAGCGCCGGAGCACAGAAGTTTTTTCGGACACGATGTTCAGGCCGTCCGCGTCGAGCACCGTCGGCTGCTTCAATTTTTCAACGAGCTCAAGGATTTCGGCTGCGCGCGATTTCCCAAGACCAGGACCGATGGCCCAGACGTCGACTTTCTCCTTCAGCAAGTGACGGTACGATGCGATGGGCTTTACCATTGTTTCCATGAACGCCGCGATGGCGACGATCTCGTAAATTTCTTCAGGAACAAAAACTTCTACCAGCCCGGCACCTGCCCTGAGCGCGCCTTGTGATGCCATCAGTGCGGCGCCGACGAATCCCTTGGAGCCGGCTACCACGCCGATGCGGCCAAATTGATTCTTGTACGAATTGTACTTCCGCCTTGGAAGCAGGCCGCGAAGAGTTGCCGGGCTGGCGATGATTTCCTTCGGTTTCGTTTCCGGCGGCCGCAATTCCTCGAGCGGCACAACCTCGATCCGGCCGACATAATTCAGCGCGCCGTCGGCGGCGAGACCGGGCTTCGGGTAACCAATTGTGACGGTAAAATCCGCGACTACACAGTCGCGATCGGCCTTGCCGGAATCGGTATCAAGACCGGTTGGAAGATCCACCGCAAAGACGTAGGCGCCCTTTGTTGTTCGCAATTGATTGATGGCGCGGCAGGCGGCGCGGATCGGCTCACGGAGCGGTGGTTTTGCGCCGACGCCAAGCAAACCATCCAGAATAACTAGCGGAGCAGCAATGCTCGGACACGCTTTTGTAACGATTGTATTCTGCGTTGTTTCTGTCTGCTTTGTGACGCCCGAAGAGAGCTCGACAAGCGTGGCGACAAAACCGGCATTCGTCGTCTTGGATGGTATAGCGCCGAGAATCTCAGGCGGTCTCCGGCACAGGTCACCGAGCTTCTTGCGCATGAGATCACTGCAATCAGCTTCTTTGAAAGCGAGACGCACTTCGATTTTCCATCCGCACTGTTCTAAACACTGCGCGGCGAATAAGGCGTCTCCGGCGTTATGTCCTTTCCCGGCGAAAACGATGCATCGACCGGGTTTCTGGAAAAATGTCGTCACTGCCTGAGCGACACCGACGCCAGCGTTGTTCATTAGCGCCTCGACTTGGACACCACTAGCAAATGCAGCCTCTTCTGCGGCTCGCATCTGCGCCGAAGTCAAAATTGGCAGGTCCAATCAACCCTCCCGATCCGATGACGCCACGCGCGCTTCTATGTCGGCCGGTTTCGATGAGGTCTTCTTCTTCCGTCGAGTGCTTCTCTTGGCCGAACGCTTTGAGCGGCTTTTCTTGGACTTGGTGACTCTGGTTTGATCGATGTACGGTTGCAGCGGGATGCTTTCGGCTGTCGCGACTCGGGTCGTGCTAAAGGAGCTGGCGACGGAATTGCGTCTGCTAACTCCGGCTGCAATTGATTCGGCAAGCTTTTGACGATAAGAAGCGGTCTGAGCGTACGCAGCTTCGGTTGGGTTAGTCAGAAAACCGCACTCGACGAGCACGGCCGGTATGCTTGTCCTTCGCAAGACGTAGTAACCACGGCGGCGCACGCCGCGGTTTTCTGACGGCGCACCCCCAGTGACGTAGTGATGAATCGCCGAGGCGAGTGCCAGGCTGTCGCGACTGTAAAAGTATGTTTCTATGCCGCTTGCTCCCCTTCGTGTCGCTGAATTGAAGTGGACCGATACAAAAATGGCATTGCGGTAAGAGTTCGCGATTGCGCACCGCGTCCCTAACGGAACAAATACGTCGCTGTCCCTGGTCATCACCACTCGGTAACCGCTGGCTGCGAGGACACTTCTAAGTCGCCGCGCGACATCGAGTGTCATGTCTTTTTCTGAAACCCTCTGGCCGGGGATCCCTCCGCGGTCATACCCACCGTGTCCTGCATCGATCACAACAGTTATGGGTGAGCTGTCGCCTCCGGAACTGCGGCTCCTCTTCGCCGCGTACGAGCTAGACGCCAGAAAGGTCGCCAGCAGAGCGGCAGCCGACAAAGCGATTCGGAAAGAATTCCTGGGCATTATCAATCTTTTGTAGGCGCGCCGGGCGGGCGAGAAGAGAGTTTTGGTGCTTTGCTACCCGAGCTTTGCGCAGGTGCTTCGATCATGCCGCCCTGCACGGCTATTTCGCCGCCACCCGAATGAACGAGATGGGGCCGCGTTTTGGTTTCCATGAACGAAGAGTGCGTCAGCAATTCACCGTTCAATCCGATGCGGGCATACGACCAGGCGCGCGGAGCTGCGCAATGCAAAACATGCAAGTGATTGGCGCGATCGATCTCCGCCTGCGGCTGCTCAAAAGCGATCGTTCGGCCTAACGAGTAAGTGGCATAAACGACGCCCGCGTCTTTGTCCTGCACCCGCACGTATAGAGAAGTGTGGTCTGGAAAACGATTGGTCATCAATGAATAGGTGCGCACGTCGCCGGATGCGCCGCCTGGCACTCCGACAGTTTGCTGCCAGATCGGCCGCGCGTCTGTGACTTCGAAGACTCGGGTTCCAGAGTAGAAAAACTTGCCCAAATCCGCGAAGTAAATATTCGTGCGCACATGATAGGCGCCGAATTCGTAAACCGGATAGAGCGGCGTGAGATCGATTTGACGGGTGACTCTCTGGCCGGCTTGGATTCTCAAAGGCGCCTCCCGATTTGCACCGCTGAGCGGCGCGATCGGCTGTTCGTCGCTGCCGGTGATCTCAAAACCCAACCAGGATTGCCCGTCCGCGTCGTGAAGTTCAATATCGCGCCCGGCCAGATTCGTGAGGGCAACTGTCGCCACGACCGATTCGTGAGCGATGTATTGCAACCGTTTGAATTTCAGGTCCACCTGAATCTGCGCTTCTGCTGCGGTGGCGAGAAGAAAAGTACAAAACCATGGCAGGATGCGTAGAAAATTATCAGTGTGACCCCGGCTGGTTCGGACGCAAGCAACACAGCCTCGAAGCAATCGCGTCATCGTGGCGAGGGACTCGTCGAAAGAGGAAACTGCTGCAACAGCCGCGAGGGTTCCGCTTGAACAGCCTGCAGGTCGTCGCCGTAGTAAACGCGAACGATGTAGCCGAGATATTTGCGCTGTCCGATGTCCGCGGAACCTTTTGAGCCGCGACTTTTTTGCCCGGGCCGAACTTTTGCAGCTGCCTCCGAGAGCGACGATTCGGATAATGCGCCGCCCGTTTTTGCGCGCACGTAGCGCACGAGAAGCACTTCCGGATTTGTGTCCGACCAGTCGTGTTTCGAGGTGAGCCATTCGTTGCTCACGTCGGCATCAGTCAGCTTGATGTCTTTGTCGTTCACAATGTCATAAAGAAACACCAGGATTTTCACCTTGTTATGGTCGATAACGGCACTTGGCTGTTTTTTTATCCCGATCTCCAGCGCCAGATTCGCTTCGGCTTCCGGATCGGACGTCTCCTTGATTTTGACGTCAGAAATCCCCATGACTGGACCGTCTGCATTGCCACCAACGTCTTTGCGGACCGGAACCTCCGCTTCCGCAGGGACGCCGCCTGGCTCGACGGCCGGCGCAGCGGGAACTCCGACCTTTAAGCGGCGATCGGCTAAGGCATATGTTGCGCTGTCGGACGGGCTGATTTGCTTGATTCTACGCCACAAATCGTTCGCACGCTCTAACAACTGCATCGACTCATAAGTCTGCGCCATCTCCTGGAGCACGCCAGTGTTGTCCGGTTCGCTGTCCAACGCCTCCTGAAAACGTGCGAGCGCGTTTGTCGTGTCGCCCCGTTCCCGGAGTTCTTTGCCTTCTCGCAGCAACTGATCAACGATTGATGGAGCTGCGGGTGAAGTTTCCGCTGCGGGTGAGGGCACGCTTGACTGCGCCTGCGTTGGGGCCGGCGCAGAGGCCGATGACGCGGCCGGGGCACGCGTGATCGTAGCGGAAACTACCTGTGCCGAGACGGGGTTTGCTCGCGCCCGGCCAACATAATACGACGTCGCAAAGAACACTTCGGCTGTGGCGAGGACGACAATCACACCCAGTGCGGCGCGAAAGCTTGGATCGATTTGAATAGCCCGTGAGAGAAGGGTCCGCATGGAGGAGTAAAGTCAGTTTTGTACGCGCGCTGTTGCCAGCCTGTCAACAATCTGCCGGGTATTTGACCGCTGAAAGAGCAAAAAGTTAGAACGCCGATCCTCACTTACCGTGAGATATCGTCCTGACTCAGCATTTTGAATCCTTCGCCCGTGAGCACAGAGGACGCGCAATCGGTGTCATCCACGTGCAAAGCAATCGCGGAAAATCCCCGTGGACGGATCAGCAGGGGATAGGCGAAATGGACATTGACCTCCGCCATTACCAACGCTGCGAGAAGTTTGACCAGTTGCGTCGCCACTTCTCGCATTTCAACCACCACCACCTGGCTGACCCCGAAACCAACATTGTTTTCCCTAAATAATTTTTCCACGCGCTGCGGATCGCTCGCGATGATCCGCGCAATGGCTGAGTCAGTGGATTCAGATACGCTGAGGGCGACGACGTGCGTGTGATGCGTGCTAAGCAGCTTCACAATGTCCAGCATCGCCCCCACTTTGTTCGGCAGAAAAACCGAGAATTGCTTCACCAGCGGCCCTTCCAGCTTGGAACTCGTTAGCGGCAGGTTAGCAGTCATTTGAATGATGGTGGCGCAACAGAGGCTCATATGGGCGCCAACTCAAACTATCTCATTGTAGGTGTTTCGTTGGCAAACGTAATATGTTGGTTTGGAGGTTGAAGCCAGCACCCCTCAAGCGCACCTCACGATTTAACGTGGCGAAGCTCTTGTCGCGCCTTACATTCGCTGTCCGAATATGGAAGATGAAAACGAGCTGATTGCGCTCAGACGAAAAAAACTTGAGACGCTGCGCTCGAAAGGCATCGAACCATTCGGCACCGCTTTTGATGTTAGCGGAACGATCGCGGAGGTGCGCGAGCAATTTAAAGAAGGTGAAACGTTTCGTCTCGCCGGCCGCATTACCGCGCATCGCGACATGGGCAAAAGCCACTTTCTCGACCTGCGTGACGCCAGCGGCCGCATTCAGATCTATCTCCACGCAAAAGAGGTTGGGCCGGAATTGTTCGATCTTTTTCGACTACTCGACATCGGCGATCTCATTGGCGTAGAAGGGACATGTTTTGTCACAAAAAGCGGGGAACCGACCGTAAAAGCACAAACCGTCCGATTGCTCGCGAAGACGTTGCGGCCGCTCCCGGAAAAATGGCATGGACTACAGGACATCGAAGCGCGTTATAGGCAGCGTTATCTTGATCTTCTCACAAACGAACGCTCGCGCGCGGTGTTCGAAAAACGCTTCGCGATTGTTCGACAAACCCGGCGCTTTTTTGAGGAACGCGGCTTCGTTGAAGTGGAGACACCAATCTTGCAAACGATAGCCGGAGGTGCTGCGGCCGAACCGTTTAAAACACATCACAATGCACTTGGCATCGATCTCTATCTCCGCATTGCGCTGGAGCTTTATCTAAAACGTTTGCTGGTGGGTGGGTTCAACAAGGTGTTCGAAATCAATCGTAACTTTCGCAACGAGGGCATCTCGAGAAAACACAATCCGGAGTTCACGATGCTTGAAGCATATTGGGCCTACGCCGATTTCGAAAAAGTGGCGAATCTCGTCGAAGAACTGATTTGCTATCTCGCCGAGAAAATCTGCGGCTCGCTGATCATCGAGCATAGGGACGCTGACGGACACGTCACCCGTACGATTAAGTTGCAACGACCGTGGCGTCGTGTCCGATACCGCGATATGATGCGCGACGTCGCGGGCAAGGATTGGTTTGAGCTCTCGCCCGAGCAGCGGCGCGAACGTGCCAGGCGCGAGTTCAAGCTCGAAATTTTGCCGCAGCTAGCCGACTTCGAAGTGACGCAGCATGTGTTCGAGAAACTCGTCGAGGACAAAACAGTCGATCCTCTGTTTGTGACGCATTGCCCCAAAGAGCTTGTGCCGCTCGCTAAACAAAACGTAGAGGACAGCTCGCTGGTCGACGTTTTTGAACTCGTCATTAACGGCGCGGAGATCTCACCAGGTTACAGCGAATTGAACGACCCGCTGGTTCAACGGCAGCGTCTGCTCGAGCAGGCCGGGGAAGAGAGACAAAACATCGACGAGGAATTTCTACTCGCTCTTGAACACGGTATGCCGCCGGCTGGTGGTTTCGGGATTGGGATCGACAGGCTTACGGTGTTGCTTACCGGCGCGGAATCGATCCGCGACGTGATCCTGTTTCCTTTGCTGAGGCCAAAGAAACTGTAGCCGTCGCTCTGTGAGCGACGTGGTTTGGAGAGAGGGCTTCCTAACTTTTGCGGTAGTGTCCGATGTCCTCGGCGAATCTTCAGCTTGTGTCGGGCGTTTCTGTGAAACGCCGGGCGAACTGATGCCAAGATTCGGCGTCTGACACAGACGCCCTGCAACGACTTTCAACAATGTTCTTGCTCGCACGGCGGACTGGAGACCGCCGCTCCTTGTTCTATCATTCGCAAATGCGCGCAATGATTGCACAGCTCTTTTGCATCGTTTCTGCCTGTGCCGCAGCGGCGGTACCCGTCAAATCAGAGCGCCACGTCGTCATAGTTGTGTGGGATGGGATGCGCCCGGATTTTGTGAGCGAGCAAAATACTCCGACGCTTTGGAAGCTCGCGCGGGAGGGGGTTACGTTTCGGAATCACCACGCAGTTTATCCCAGTGCAACGAACGTAAATGGCACGGCGATGGTGACCGGTGTTTACCCCGGCAAGAGCGACATTGTTGCAAATTATGTCTATCGCCCCGACATCGATCCGTACCACGTCCTCGGTATCGAACTGCCATCGGTGGTAGAAAAAGGCGACCAACTCTCGGGTGGGAAATATGTTTCCGCGCCAACGATTGCAGAGTTTGTACAACGCGCAGGTGCTCGCAGCTCAATTGCCTCCGCAAAGACTGTCGGCTTCCTATTGGACCGCCAATTGGGAGTCCGCCAAGAGGTCGGCGATTTGTCCGGACGAGAGAAAGAACAGCAGAACACTGTCCCCCTGAAGAAGAGCGTAACGCTCTCCGCCGGCCTCTGCTTACCGAAGATGGCATTGGCTTCAATCACCGAAGCGCTTGGTCCGTTCCCGTCAGCCCATTTACAAAAGGATTCTTGGACGACCAAAGCGTTGACAGAGCTTCTTTGGAAAGACGGCGTGCCGGCTTTTTCCATTCTGTGGTTGGGTGAGCCCGACCAGACACAACATGAAACCGCGCCAGGAGCGCCCCCGGCGATCGCGGCGATCAAGGCCACAGATGAACATCTTGCCGCTGTGCTTGCCGTGTTAGACAAGCAGAAGGTACGCGAAACAACAGACGTGTTTGTTGTTTCCGATCATGGTTTTTCTACGATCAAACGCTCAATTGATTTGCGAAAAATCTTGAACGAGGCGGGCTTTGCGGCGACGACCAAATTCAAGGCCGAACCCAAACGGGGAGACATCATGCTGGCCGGCAACGGCGGTAGCGTGCTGTTCTATGTGATCGGGCACGACGCTGCGATAACAGGGCGGCTGGTGGAGTTTTTGCAACAGTCGGATTTCGCTGGAGTGATTTTTACAAAACAACCAATGGACGGGACGTTCCCTCTGGAGCAAGCGACCATCCAGAGTGATCGCGCCCCGGACGTCGAGATGGCGTTTCGCTGGGAGGCTTCAAAAAATCAATTCGGCGTCCCGGGAATGATCGATGCCGATTGGCAACGAGCGGCAGGTGAGGGGACCCATGCTACACTCAGCCGTTTCGACATGCAGAATATGTTAATTGCTGCCGGCCCGGATTTTAAGCATGCTGAAACGGATGACCTGCCGAGCGGCAATGTCGATCTTGCGCCAACCATTTTGCAGATCCTCGGGATTAGGTCGCCTGAGAAGATGGACGGCAGAATTTTGTCCGAAGCGATGACCCGTTCAAGGAACGGCGGTCTCCAATCCACCAAAGCGGCGCTCTCGACAAAGCCCGAAACCCAAACAATCGAAACTACAAGACATTTCCAGTCCGGAACCTGGCGGCAATCGCTTCAAATCTCGCGCGTCGGCTCGACGATGTATCTCGACCAAGGCAATGGCGCCTATGTTGCGAATGATCCAGCAGCGAACGAATTACAGCGCGAGCGCTGAGCGCATCGCTTCAATCGGTGCTTCGCGATTGAACCAGGCCGAAAATGACAATGCGCCTTGCTGCAGCAACATTGACAAGCCATTGGCGCCGCGCGCGCCAGCTTCATCTGCTGCGCGAAGCAAGGCGGTTTTCGATGGGCGATACACGCAGTCAAATACGATGTGGTGCGGCGCGAGCAATCGTGTCGGAATCGGCGCCGGATCACTCGGATTCATTCCCAATGGCGTGGCGTTGACGATCAGGTCAACGTCCGCGAGTTGCCCACGAACAGCGGTCTCGTCCCATCGCACGGCCTCGAGCCTCGCGACAGGACCGAGCACGCGGGGTTCGGCGAAGAAAGGCCGCAACCGCTCTACGATTGCGCTTGTCTTTGCCGAAGTTCGATTTACCAGAACCAGGCGCTCACAATTTTCCAACGCGCATTGCCAGGCTATGGCATGACCTGTGCCTCCGCCGGCGCCAAGAATCATTACTCGCAGATCGCGCAAATCGATTGAGAATTCGCTGCGAACTGCACGGGAAAATCCTTCGGCGTCTGTATTTGAGCCGACCAATTTCTTGTCACGCAGCCGAACCGTGTTCACTGCGCCGAAACGGCTCGCCGATTCATCAATCGCGTCAATTTGAGCGAGGCTGCTGATTTTGTGTGGCACTGTGAGATTAACGCCGACGAAATCGAGCTCACGCAAAAGACTCAGCGCTGACCGTAGTTCATTCGGGCGAATGTGAAACCGCGCGTATTGCATGTTGATCTCGAACGCGCGCAGCGCCGCGTTTTGCATCTGCGGTGAAAGCGAGTGGGCAACCGGGTCGCCGAAAACACCCAGGCGAATCGGTGGATCGATATCGCGCGAGATTTCATTCCAGCGCTCGAGATCGGCGAGTGTGTAACGGTCGGTGGTTTCCATGTCTTCTTTCACGCCGCTGCGCAGATCTCATTAACACCCTGCTTTAGCTGGGTGCTGCAAGCAAACGGTGGCTGCTCAACCGCTTCAGCGGTTTACCGTACGCATCGAACAAAAACCGCTGAAGCGGTTTAACCGTGGATGACGTGCTTCCGCACGTCGCTAAAGCAAGGTGTTAATGAAAGGTGCAACTTTGAGCGCCCGTGAAAGTTGTCGATCCGTAGCTTCGCCGATAACTTGCACGACTACAAAATGACGACCGAGAGTGAAAGACCATCCGATTTTATTCGCGACGTCATCGCGGAGGATCTGCACACTGGGAAATACAACAAAATCATCACCCGTTTTCCGCCCGAACCGAATGGGTATCTGCACATCGGTCACGCGAAATCGGTCTGTCTCAACTTTGGGATCGCGCGCGAGTTCGGCGGCATCTGCAACATCCGCATGGACGATACTAATCCAACGAAGGAGGAAGCAGAATACGTCAGGTCAATCATGGCTGACGTGCATTGGTTGATCGACGGCTGGGCAGACAACCAGCTCGGTGGCGCGCCATTCTATGCGTCGGATTATTTCGATCGGTTTTACGAGTATGCGGTGGATCTTATCCGCAAAGGCAAGGCCTACGTCGATGACATGACCCCCGAGGAAACGGACACGTATCGCCGTCTCGGGAAGGCCAGCGGCTTTCGCGACCGCCCGGTTGATGAAAGTCTCGATCTGTTTGCGCGAATGAAAGCAGGCGAGTTTTCGAATGGTGCGCGCACGTTGCGAGCGAAGATTGACGTGGACGCGGCGAATGTCTGGTTGCGTGATCCGGTGCTCTATCGCATCCGGCACGCCACGCATCATCGGACCGGCGACAGATGGTGCATTTATCCGATGTATGATTGGGCGCATACGCTCAGCGATTACATTGAAGGTATTACCCATTCGATTTGCACACTGGAGTTCGAAGTGCACCGGCCGCTTTACGATTGGATCCTCGACGCGCTCGAAATTCCGGAGCCGCGTCCGCATCAGTACGAATTCGCGAGGTTCAATCTGACCTACAGCGTGATGAGCAAGCGCAAACTGATCCAGCTCGTAAACGAGAAGCTCGTCAACGGTTGGAACGATCCGCGAATGCTGACCATTTCCGGCTTGCGTCGGCGCGGTGTGACGCCAACCACGTTGCGCAGCCTGGCGTACAACGTTGGGATCACTAAGTATCCAAGCATCACCGACATGGCTCTGCTCGAGCACACCGTGCGCGACGAACTCAACCGCACCGCAACGCGCCGACTGGTCGTGCTGCGACCGATCAAAATTGTGCTCATAAATTATCCCGAAGGAAAAATCGAAGAGCTCGATGCCATCAATAATCCCGAGGACTCAAATGCTGGAACGCGCAAGATTCCATTCGGCCGCGAACTTTACATCGAGAGCGATGATTTCCTGGAAAGGCCACCGCCGAAGTATTTTCGGCTGCGACCAGGTGGCGAGGTGCGGCTGAAATACGCTTACATCATCAAGTGCGAGGAAGTCGTAAAAGATGACGCCGGCAACCTGACCGAGTTGCGATGTAGTGTCGATCTGGACAGCAAATCAGGTGGGCCGACTGCGGGTCGGAAAGTTAAAGGCACAATTCATTGGGTAAGCGCGACGCACGCAATCGATGCGGATGTTCGGTTATATGATCGGCTGTTCACTGTTCCCGACCCGGATTCCGCCTCCGCCGAAGGTTCCGGCGAGACGGGACCGACGCACGACTTCAAGTCGTTTATAAATTCGAATTCGCTGGAAGTAGCACACGCAAAATGCGAACCCTCACTAGCAAATGCGCGTCTGGAAGAACGCTATCAATTCGAGCGTCTCGGTTATTTCACGCTCGATCCGGATTCGATAGGTGAAAGACAGATCTGGAATCGTACGGCCACACTGAGAGATACTTGGGCGAAGGAAGCCAAACGGCTGTGATCCACTCGGCAGACGGAGCGCTTGCCCTACAACGCGGACATGGGCCGAACGTACGAATAGCCGTTGTAGGGCAAGCCCATCGCTTGCCAGGCACTAAAACGTGGCCAGCGCTCGGTCGATGCGCGTAAGCACCTTTTCCTTCCCGAGAACTTCGAGCAAATGATAGAGGCTTGGACCTACGTTGCTGCCAGTCGCCGCGAGCCGTGTGGGGTGAACGATAGCCCCAAGTTTTACGCAGAGCTTTGCCGCGGTACTTTTTAGTGCAGTTTCGATTTCTACAGCGGCGAATTTCTCAAGTGAACTCAGGGCATCGCGAATAGCTTTGAGCCGCGGTTTGTTTTCAGGAGTGAAATGCTTCGCTGCGCTTTGAGGATCGTAATCAAAATCATCAGTGAAGTAGAACCCGCAATAAGCTGGCAGCTCATCAAATGTGTTGATTTTTCCCTGGCACGTTTGCAGCGCGGCGTGAACGTATTGCTCCGAAAAATTATCGAGCTTTACTCCGCTCGATTTCAGCCTGGCCACGGCCAATTTGTAAAACTCGTCATCGCTGAGCTCGCGCGCATATTCGCCGTTCAACCAATGCAGTTTGTCAGGGTCGAACGTGGCCGAGCTGCGGCCAATATTTTTTAACTCGAAGATCCGAATGATCTCGTCGAGGTCTAATTTCTCTCGATTGTCCTTCGGCGACCAACCGAGCAGGCAAAGGTAGTTACGGACCGCTGCGGGAAGATACCCGCGCCGCATGTAATACTCCACGCGCGCGCCTTCGTCACGCTTGCTCATCTTGGAGCCGTCACGGTTAAGAATGAGCGGAATGTGCGCGTAGTGCGGCGGCGTTGCGCCCAACGCGCGAATGATCTCGATGTGCTTCGGCGTATTCGAGAGATGATCTTCACCCCGGATCACGTGGGAGATTTTCATTTCGAGATCGTCGATCACGTTGACGAAATGAAAAATCCATGAGCCATCTGGTCGCCGGATCGTCATGTCCGGGTGCGTCGCGGGATTGCTGAGGTCGAAATCGATTCTACCAGCTACGATGTCGTCCACAATGACGTGCTCGCGCGGGGACCGAAATCGCTGCGCGCCCTGGTCTTCAAAAATGTGACCGGTGTCCTGAAGTTTCTTCAAGTAACGCTCGTAAAGTTCTGTGCGTTCGCTTTGCAAATACGGCCCGAAATCCCCGCCAATGTGCGGGCCTTCATCCCAATTCAGGCCGAGCCATCCCAATCCTTCATAGATGGCGGCCATCGCTTCCTCTGTGTTGCGCTTCATGTCGGTGTCTTCGATGCGCAGCACGAATTTCCCGTCGTGATGTCTCGCAAACAGCCAGTTGAACAACGCAGTGCGCGCTCCACCAATGTGCAAATAACCGGTAGGCGAGGGGGCGAAGCGAACGCGGACTTCAAAAGACATTGGAGGTATGGAGTGATGGAGTATTGGAGTAATACATTTGTCTCGCCATTCTGCTAGCCATTACTCCAGCGCTCCAATACTCCATTACTCCAAAAAGATTTTTCCGGCACGGCGCCGTGCGTGTCGATTTTCCGAGAGATTTACCTTTGCGATTCGAGAGTCACGATTGGCGAGCGAACGAACGCGTTCGATCGCGTCGAATCCAACGTTAGAGACGTTTTGCGCCCGCAGCCATTTCAAGAGCGCCCGGCGCTGAAGCGCGATTGGCAACGACTGCAGCTTCACGACCGAGAGATCTGTAAGTATGGAATCAGGTAGCTCGCTCTCAATCCATTTTTCTTCATCCGCAGCAATCATCGCCGTTCGCCAAATGTTCTGGCAGATTTTGCGGCCGAGCATTTTCTCGAGATACGGAATGACCCTATGTCGAATGCGGTTGCGCAACGGGGTGAGATTTTTGTTCGTAGCATCCTCGCGAAATCTCAGCCCGTGCTCGCCGATGTAATCGTCGATCTCTTTGCGCCAGACGCTAAGAAACGGCCGCACTATCGTTAGGTCGACATCCTTGATTCGCCGTGTAGAAATTTCCCGCATCGCGGCAAGCCCGGCGCCGCCAGCGCCACGAAACAGATTGATCAAGAAGGTTTCGACCAAATCGTCGGCGTGATGCGCGACGAAGATCGTCCTGCAGTTTCGGCGCCGTGCGATTTCAGCAAAGAATGCGTAGCGTGCTTCGCGCGCTGCAGTTTCGATCGACGTCTTCTTTCTTTTTGCCATGACGCGAATGTCCGTCGAACCGATCTCAACCTGCGCCTGATATTTTGCCGCAAGCTTTTTCACAAACTGCTCATCGGCATCGCTCGATCGTCCGCGTAGTTGATGATTCAAATGGCAAACGATGAGATGTCTGTAACCGACATTGGTCAGCCAGAACAGCAGCGCGACGGAATCACGCCCGCCGGATACGCCGATGAGATAGCGACCGCCAGGCGGAAAGTCGCGGGTTACTCGTGATTCGGTGCGTAGTGACTGCATTGGTCGTCTACTGTCGTTCTGAGCGCAGCGAAGAATCAAACCAGAGATGGTTCGCTCCGCTCAACATGACAATTATTTGAATCCAATTCACGGCGGAACGGCATCCAACCTTCAAAACCAATAATGAACAATCAACAACCAACAGACAAAGCGGGAAGTCCGCGGCGTCTTAACGTTATGAAAAACGATCAGACATTATACGGAATCCTGGCTGACTCGGAAGAGAAAGGCCGAGGGGTAATGGAAACAGCGGTCTATGCCACGTGTATCTTGAGCGTGGTTGCCGCAATTTTCCAATTTGTGGGGCAACCGTCGCCAGATCCGTTCGCGGGATTCTACCCAACAGCGCAACCCATTCCGGTTGTTTCGCACACCGTGGAAGCAGGGTGGGAGACGAAATCCTAAACACTGTGGCGAGGTATTTTCGAATAAGACAGGGCGTCGCGCTGCGCCGAGTGCCGAAGCTTTTCGGCGTAGCGGGGCGTCCTTGTCGCGGTTCGCAGCGAGCGTTCTCAAGCACAAACAGCGTCCGGTTGTTACTTAGGGGGAAATGGATACTGCTGTCGGATTTGACAATGAATGAACGTTCATTCATCTTCCCGAATCTATGCCGCAGCCCCAAACAGATTCAGTTCCCGATCGGCCTTGTCAGATTTTAGATGCAGCCCTTATTTGCTTCGCCAAGCGCGGTTTTCACCAAACCAGTATGCACGACATCAGCGCTGAGGCAGGCATCAGTGTCGGGTTGATCT
>Ga0081455_10001049_pt1 | contig 34795 bp, 34 predicted proteins | sample TabmetS3T2R1_FD_70207 | JGI IMG/M metagenome (GOLD analysis project Ga0081455, IMG submission 70207) | Tabebuia heterophylla rhizosphere microbial communities from the University of Puerto Rico - S3T2R1 | ecosystem: Host-associated > Plants > Roots > Rhizosphere ...
AAGACCATTGTCGGCATCAACGAACGAAAGAAGCCGCTCGACGATGTGCGGGTTCGCCGCGCCATCCTCGCCGCGATCGATCGCAAGGCGATGATCGACGGCGCCGTCGACGGTTTCGGCACGCCGATCGGCAGCTTCTATACGCCGGGATCGCTGGGCTATGTCGACACCACAGGCATCAATCCCTATGACCCCGAAAAGGCCAAGAAGCTGCTTGCGGAAGCCGGCGTGAAGACGCCGCTCGAGCTCAGCCTCAAGCTGCCGCCGCCGCCTTACGCGCGGCAGGGCGGCGAGGTCCTGGCGGCCCAGCTCGCCAAGGTCGGCATCATCGCCAAGATCGAGAACGTCGAATGGGCGCAGTGGCTGTCGCAGGTGTTTGCCGGTAACGGTCCGCACAATTTCGATCTTACCATCGTCTCGCATGTCGAGCCGTTCGATCTCGTGAAGATTACCGAGTCCGACTACTATCTCGGCTACAACAACGAGGCCTTCAACGCGCTCTACAAGCAGATCACGGCGACGCCCGCCGAGGCGGAACGCGCCAAGCTGCTCGGCGACGCGCAGCGCATGCTGGCGACCGACGCGGTCGCCGGCTTCCTGTTTCAGCCGCAATGGATCACCGTTCTGAACAAAAAGCTGAAGGGCGTGTGGAAGGAAGTCCCGCAGTTCGAGAACGACTTCTCCGCCTGGTCCTGGGATTAGCCGCGGTAGCCAGACTGCTTGTCTATCGCACGGCGTCAGCCGTGCGATAGTGGCAGAAGCCGCGATCCGACGGGCGGGTCGGGGATCACCATCGTTGTTGATCAACCCGACGGAGAGTGCAGGCAATCGCGTGGCCGTGGCTTGCTGCCGCGCTTGTCGGCCGGCACGTTGCAATTGTCGATCCGTTGCTCGTCCATCCACTTCCTGCCCATGCGCTCTTTTCCGGTCAGCGATCCATTAGCGGGCTGATCCGGGCCGGCATTCGGTGCGTTTTGGTCAGGCTTCCTGTCCTGCGCGAACGCCCCTGATGCGAGGAAGAGTACGAGAAGAAAACTGACCAACCGTTGGTGAATCGGTTCCATCGGATGTCCTCATCGAGACTGGAAACATCAGACTAAACCTGCCGATATTCGCGCCGCCACCCGGAACCTGCAGACAATGGGTCGGTTGCCTCTCATCAACGTCGTGTACGCTTCACGACAAGAGGAGAGACAGATGAAGGTGAAACAACTCATTCTTGCTGGTTGCTCTGTCCTGATCCTGAGCACCGGCGCAGCACTGGCAGGCCCGTGTGATACGGGCCGCGCCGCCAACCTGAAGGACGCAGGCTCCGGACCTGCCCAGACGGGCGACAGCCAGACGACAGGTATGGCCGCCAACACCGGTCAACACCCGCCGACCGGTACGATGAATAAATCGGCCGGAGACGTTGCTGCATCGTCGCAGGATACGCAGCGCCAGATGCAGGGCGAGCCGACAGCAGCACAGCAGGCCGAAGGCGCCAAGGCTGACAGGGCTGACAAGAAGGCCGCAGACAAGGATTGCTAAGGCACGGAGTTGACGCGGTGACGGAGGTCGCAGCGTCGGTGGTTTCTTCGACCGGCGGCAGATAGGCGAATGAGCCACAGTGATCGACGCTGCGCTGCGTCGATCCGCCGCTTTGCCTGCCTTGTCCAAGAGCGAAGTAGGCTTGTCCAAGAGCGAAATGTGCGGCGTCCGGCGCGTGCGGATTCATCAACGTTCGATGTTCCGAGCTTGCGCTACGTTCGAGGGCAACCTAGTTTCGATGCCGGCACGAGCGTCGTGCCAGCACTGCTTGGGAGAAACCCTGATGAGTTGGAAAACTCCGAAGATTGTGGAAGTGCCGGTGGGCATGGAAATCAACATGTACGCCTGCGCGGCGCGTAAATAAAAACGCGTCGAAACGGTCTGCCCGGCTCCGGCAACACCGTTGCTGTGGGCCGGGCAAGCTGTTTGATCCCGGAAAATTTTCCGTTGCCTGCAGAGGGCGCAAATCCAGCCGAACTGGATAGGAATTCCTCGGGCGGCCATCGATACTGAAGGCGTCCCCGGCCGGGTTGTGCATCGTTTCGCCCACATTCCAGATGTTCCGATGGCTCGCCGATGATCCCTGCGTCATGCTAGGGTCGGCCAACGATGGATTCTGTCCCCTTCACCCGATGACCCGCTGAATGCGAATGTCGATGCGTGCAAAGACCTTCCAGGCGGCGATTGTGTCTCTTGCTGCGCTGCTGCCGGCGAGCGCCCATGCCGAGGGCTTCGATACCGAGCACATATTCGGCTTCATGATTGGCACCGATGTCGGCAGTGTCGGCGAGCGCGAATTTCAAACCGAGACGACCGGGCGGTTCGGCAGGAGCGGCGGCACCTATCGGGCGCTCGGCCAGGAGTTCGAGCTGGAGTTCGTGCCGGTCAAGAATTTTCGAATCGAGGTCGGCAGCACGTTTGCATCGCACCTGATCAGCGGCGTACCGGGTCTTGACGACCAGCGCAGGCTATCGTGGCAGGGCGCCTCGGTCGATTTTCGCTACCGTTTTCTCGATCGGGAGACGGCGCCGTTCGGGCTCACTTTCGCGACGGAAGTGCACGCGCATCGTGCCGATGAAACGACGGCCGAACCGGTCAGGAGTTTCGGGACGGAGTTCAGGCTGGCGTTCGATCGGGAGCTGGTGCCCGATCGCGTCATTGCGGCGTTCAACCTGATCTACGAGCCGGAGTGGACGCGCGTGGTCGGCAGCAGCGCCATGGAGCGTGACTCCACGGCAGGCGCGGCGCTTGGGGTGCTGGCGCAGGTGCGGCCCGGTTTTCTGCTGGGCGGCGAGGCGCGGTACTTGCGGAAGTATGAGGGGATCGGCCTGGAGGAGCTTGCGGGGCAGGCGCTGTTCGTTGGTCCAACAGCGTATTTTCAATTGTCGAAGCGCTCGCGGCTGACGGCGAGCTGGAGCATCCAGGCGTGGGGACGCCCGGCGGGGTCGACGGCCAGCCTTGATCTCGTCAATTTCGATCGCCACCAGGCGCGGCTGGTATTCGGCGTTAATTTTTAGGGTAGTGGTGTGCCGGTTTGGTTCCGGCTTTTCACGGTGGTGTGAAACCTTGCTTCGCCCATTGCCGTATCTGTTTGCGTTATCATCCGGGAACTATTCAAGGGATCTCAGGCATGACTCCGATAGATTTGATCGTGACGGTTTGTGCGGTGCTCTCGCCGGCCACCTGCGAGGAAACGCATCTGGTCTTTTCTTCGAGCGTTTCGTTGCGGCAATGCGCCATGGCGGCGCAGCCCTACATCGCGCAATGGGTGAGTGAGCATCCAAAATGGACGGCGGTCAAATGGCGCTGCGAATATCCCGGCAGCAACCGCAAGGCCTCCGGCGAAGCCGCAGGCTCCGTTGGCTGATATCGCCTGCAGCGGCTTCTACTTGTTGCAGTCCTTGAGATCCTTGTCCGCGACTGAAAACACGGCGTCGGCCTTGATTTCGATGTCACGAACGAAGCAGTGCTTGGCGCCGCGATAGCCGACCTTGGCGTCATAGCGCCCAGGCTCCACGCCCGTGATGCGCAGGCGCTCGTCGTGGTCGACTTCCTTGTCCTTGTCGTTCAGGGTCTGGTTCGGTCCCCAGTCGTTCTTGCCGACGGGTGAAAGTTGAAACTCCGAAATGGTCGCGGTCGTCAGATTCCACAATCGGATGCCTTTTCCTTTTCCCTGCGCGGCCGCTTCATTGGCGCCCGCTGACAACAGCGCCACCAGAGCCAGTATCCATCGCATCGGCAATCCTTTCATCGTGGAACGGGTGGAGCTGTCATTGTCTTGTCAGACGATCGCGATTCTTGGCCTTGTCGAAATTTCTTGCCTGGTCGAGGCCGATGGGGGCGATCAACCGGGCTGAAGCGAGATCGGCACCATCGAAATCGGTATCGATGACCGTGACACCGGTCAAGTCGGCTCCTCCAAGCTGGGCTCCCTTGAGAGACGCGCCCGTGAGGTTGCCGTCCTTCAGCACGGCAAACTCGAGATCGACCCGCGACAGGTCGGCGTCGCGCGCGTTCACGCGTTCAAGATTGGCGGATTTCAGCACTGCGCGCATCAGCCCCATGGACTGGTTGCGCATGTCGGCGCCCAGATTTGCCTCCGCGATCGAGGCACCGACGAGGCTTGCGCCGGTGAGATCAGCAGCGACGCGCGCGCCCGAAAGATCGGCGCCGTCGAGGCGGGCGCGCGCCATCTGCGAAGCGAATAGATTTGCGCCCCTCAGGCTTGCCCCGGTCAGGTCGGCCTCGAGCAGCCACGCCTGGTCGAGGATGGCACGGTCGAGTCGGACGCCAGCGAGCTTCGTCTTGTTGAGCTTGGCGGCGCGGAAAATGGCGCCGGACAGGTTGAGCCCCGACAGATCGAGGCCGGATAATCGCTTTCCCGTGAAGTCGGCAGGCGCAGCGGCGGTCGCCGCAGCAAGAGCGGCCTCGACCTCTGCGCGGGTCAATTCGGCCGAGACCATGTCGGGCGAGGACAGGTCGACATGACGCATCATGTCCTGCGCCATTGCCGTCATAGCCACAAGAGCAAGACCGAGCGCCGCAATTCCAATCGAGCGCTTCATCGTTACCCCCGATCGATCACCTAATCCTAGCACCGGTCTCTGGCGCTGCCTATGAGGCGCTCTGCTTGGGCGGACCGCCATTGATCCAGCGCATGATTTCCGACTTGATGGCGGCGGTCTCGGCTTCTCCGCGTGCGCCTCGCGGGGTGCGGATGGGCAGGTCCGCGAGAAGGCGGGCCGGTCGCGGCGAGAGCAGGATCAGGCGATCGCCGAGACGAACCGCGTCGTCCACATCATGGGTGACCAGCAGCGTTATCACCGAGCGGCCGTCCATCAGCATGGCGATCTGATCGCGCAGGCGGGCGGCGAGGGCGATATCGAGCGAGGCCAGCGGCTCGTCGAGAATGAGCAATTCCGGCTCGACGGCGAACGCGCGGGCGAGCGCAACACGCCGCGCGAGGCCGAGCGATAACTCGCCCGGAAAATGGTTGCGATGTGCCTCCAGCTCGAGAATTTCGAACAGGGATGAAAGCTTCTTGTCGTCGGCGTGAGGGGCGGCAAGCCGCACATTTTCCTCGACCGAGCGCCACGGCAACAGCCGCGGCTCCTGGAACACGAAGCCGATCCGCGCCTCGGCGGGGCGCGAGATGCGGCCCTGAAAGTCGTGATCGAGGCCGGCGAGAATCCGCAGCATCGTACTCTTGCCGCAGCCGGATGGACCGACCAATACGCCGACTTCTCCTGCATCAAGTGCAAAGGCCACGCCGCTGATGACGTCGTGCTGTTCGCCCGCAGCGTTCCTGAACGTCTTGCTCGTGATATCGACTTCAAGCCGCACGGGGACGCCACCGGGTTAACCGGGCCTCAAACGGCTGCACCAACAAAGTTTCAATGAGCAGCACGATCGCCGCGAAACTCAGCGAGTAGGCAAGCAATAGCGGAATGTCGAATAGCTGGAACGCCACGCCAATCTCGAAGCCAACGCCGTTCGGGCGGCCGAGTAGTTCCGCAACCAGAACGATCTTCCAGACCAGGGACAGTCCAGATCGGGCGGCGGCTGCGATATAGGGCGACAGTTGCGGCAAGATGACGTGCCGGAACTTGCTCCATCGCGGCAACGCAAACACCGTCGCCATTTCGTCAAGTGAAGCGTCCAGGGCACGTGCCCCCTCGCGCAGCGTAACGACGGCGGTCGGGAGCTTGTTGATGGCGATGGCCGCAATGGCAGCGACTTCGGTCAATCCGGCCCAGATATAGGCGAGCACGATGACCACGAGCGCCGGCAGATTGAGCAGCAGGATCAGCCAGGGGTCGCCGAGCCGATCGGCAAGCCGTACCCGGCCCATCAGGTAGCCGATGGCGGCGCCCAGCGCCATCGCCAGCGTGAAGGCGAGCGTCACGCGCGCCAATGTCGCGCCGAGATGAAAGAACAGGTCACCCGACCTTGCTTCCGCCATCATGGCCGTGAGCACGGCGGGGGGAGGCGGCAGCTTCGTATCACCGGCAAACAGCGCGGCAATCCACCAGATTGCGAAGAACATGGCGAATGACAGTAGCCGCGGCACCTCAATCTCCCGGGATCGCGTGATAGAACGTTCCGGCATCCAGTTCAGACGCCGGCCCGACAAGCTCGTGACCGCCGATTCCGGCCAGCACGCGATAGAGAATGCGCGCGTCGGCTTCTTCATCGGCGATCGTGCGGCGCGGAATTCCCTCTCGATAGCGATCGCGATAGGCGCGCAAGGTCGCGGCGTCCGGAGCGCCGGTCATTGGCGCAATTTTCTCCCACTCCGCATCCGAGGTCGACAGGATCTCTTTCGCCGCGCGAGTCATGGCGATGAAGCGGGCGATCTTGTCCTGGTTTGCGTTGGCCCATTTTTCGTCGAAGACGTAGCCGATCATCGCGGTGCGGCCTTTGGCGCCCAGTTTCGGCAGCAGATCCTCAATGCCGGCAACGCGGCGAAAGCCCTTTGCTTCCAGCGCCGCGCAGAAATTCCAATAGTTCAAGGTCGCATCCATTTCGCCGCTCAGCGTCTTCGCAGCCAGCAGCGGTGGCGCGCCGTAGGCGATTGTCGCATCCGACTTCAGGTCGATGCCGCTCTGCTTCAACCATGCCAGCAACAGCAGCCAGTTCTTGTCGATCGGGCCGCCCGCGACGGCGAGCTTGCGGCCCCTGAGATCGGCCAAGGTCTGGATCGGCGAAGCGGCAGGGACCATCACCGCGCCGAGCGCGCTCGAATAGGGATAGAATGTCAGTTTGGCGCCAAGGCTGCGCTCGCGCGACACCCAGAGCCAGTCGGTGACCACGATGTCGGCATTCCCGGCGCGAAGCGCAATCTTGCCGGCCTCGGGGGTCGCCAGTTCAACCACCTTGACCGAAAGGTTGGCCTGCTTGTCCAGGCCGTGCGCGCGGATTACCGCAAGTTCCCAGGCGAGTGTTCCGGTCTTCTGCACTGCAATGCGTAAGGCCTCGGCGTTGCAGCAGGTGCCGAGCGAGACCAGAACAACCGTGGCAAACAGCAGGCGAACAAAATGTGTCATGGTACCTTGCGCGATTTCCCCGAACGTCGGCTTTTCAGCGAACCAGTCATAGCATAGCTTGCGCGGTTAGCAGCGGGAGGAAGACGATGACGCCTGTCGGATCGCTACGACGTATTGTCGCCGCGTTGGTGGCGCTGACGACGATGGTCGTGATTGCGCACGCCCAGGATATCAACGATTACCCGACGTCAGCGCGCGTCGAGTATGTCTTTGGCTGCCTGAAGGCGAATGGCGAGACGCGGCAGGCGATCGAGCAATGCTCCTGTTCGGTCGATGTGGTCGCTTCGCTTGTGCCCTATGAGCGCTATGTCACGGCCGAAACCGTGCTCAGCATGTCGCAGGTCCGGGGAAATCTGGGCGGGCAGTTCCGCACCTCGGAGCAGGCCGCAACTGCGCTCAACGAATTGAGACGGGCCCAGGCCGAAGCTGAGGTGCGCTGCTTCTGAGCGTCATAGGCGCGCGGCCAGCGTTAGATCCCGGAATCGTCGACCTTCCACTCGCGCTGGTAGACGTGTCCCTCGGTATCCTTTGCCTCGGCGCGGAAGCGTTTCGCGCCATTCGAGACGTAAGTGAACCTGATATTGGGATCTTCCGAAATTGAGATGCCGCCTTCCATCGTCAGGACCAGGCTGTCGTCCTGCCAAAGCCGCAGTTCGTTGACGAAGAATGCCGGGACATAGAGGTGCGTGACCTGGTCCATCTGCAGGCCGGAATTGTTGGGATGCCCGATCATGATCTGGGCCTCGCGGACGCCGCTGGCCGGACCTTCGCCGGCCTTTGCGAACTGCCGGTAGCGCATCTGGCCGAGCCTCGCCTTGGCCTCATCGGCGTTCTTGGCGGCCGGCGCTGAGCAGCCGCCCGACGCCTTCACATAGGTCTTGGCCATGTAGAGCTTGCCGTCGCTGAGTTCGGCCACCGCATGGACATCGGTGTAATTGTTGACGCGGACGCGGGTGGAGATCTCCGACACCTTGGCGTTGGGACCGATCTGGAATTTCGCCGCCATCGGCGCAGGGTTCTGGTCGATGACCAGCGTAATGCTCACCACCTGCCGGCTGTCATCAGGCGAAAGCTTCGTTCGCAAGGTGACGGGGACAATGGCCGCATCCTCAGCGCGAACAGGCATCTCGATGCCGATCACGTCGCTGCCGTCGCTCATCGGACGATTGTTGAAGATATCCTGGACCAGGCCGGGCCAGGCATCATTGGTCTCGGCCGCAAGCGCCAGCGGCGCGCCCAACAGCAGCAAGCCAGCGACGGCGAACAGGCGACAGAGATATCCAGGCATGGTCACCACCTTCACGCGAATGGAAGCAGCGGGCGCAATATAGGGCACTGCGCCGGCTATTCCCATTCAATTTCCGAAAATGCCGCGGTCGCGTTGCGGGCGTTGAAATCGTCAAACAGCTCCCACCGGGACCGCTCGGAGCCCGCTGTAGTAGCGGCCGCTGCGATCGGCTCGCCGCGGGCGACCAGTCGGCGCACGTCCGAGGCCAGGGTTTCAAGATAGCGGCGCTCGTCGGCGAGGGCGGCCGGCCATTCGCTCACGGGGCCGTGACCGGGAACCACGCGCTGCGCGGGCAGGGCGGCGAGTTCACCGATGACGCCGAGCCAGCCGCGGATGCTGCCGTCCAGCACGGGCGTGTGGGTGAGAAACACCAGGTCACCCGCGAACAGGGTCCCGGTCTTTTCATCGAGCACGGTAAGATCGCAATCGCTATGCGCGGCAGGCCACGCCCGCAAGACAAGTGTTCGCCCGCCGAGATCGAGATTGAGCGTGCCGCTGACGAGCCGCGTCGGCGGTACGATGCGGACCTCGTCGATCAGTTGATCGCCCATCGTGCGGCGAAAGGCGTCGAGATAGAACTGTCCGCGCGCGGCCAGCGCACGCGGCAGGTTCGCATGGCCGACAAAGCTCGTTCCGTCCTGCACGAAAGCGCCGTTACCGAAAAAATGATCGGGGTGACCGTGGGTATTGATGACGTAACGGATCGGCTTGTTGGTCCGGGCTCTGATCGCTGCCAGCAATTGCTGTCCTTCGCGGAGGCTGCCGCCCGTATCGATCACCGCAACCGCATCCTCGCCAATGACGAAGCCGACATTGGCGATCGCCCCGTTATTCTCGCGCGTCATCTGTGCCGTCTGGCCGATGTGCACGAATACGCCATCCGCAATGGAGTCGACGGGCAATTCCCGTTGCTGCGCGAGCGGGGATGACGCCGTGGCGAGCATCGCGAGCGCGGCAAGGATCAATGCGGGGCGAGCCATATTTCGGCCTCCGTATCACCACGAAACGCTGCGGCACTTCCATGCGTCATCGCGGCAATGTTTGCGTCGCAGCACAGGCAGTGAGTCCGCCACGAAGATTATTCCTGTTGCAGGGCCCAATTGACAAGCATAGCATTTTGCTCGTCTGCGGCTTCAACGGAACTTGTCGTCGAAGTTGTCGATAGTTTTTTCGAAGTTGGAAACCATGGCGGGCCGCAAGTGCAGCAGCTTTCGATGACATATGCCGGACAAAGGCGCTGGCTGGCGATTTTCACAGTGGCGATCTTCGCGGTACTGCTCGGGTGGGACGTCGCGTGCGCGCAAATCAAGGAGAGCGGCGATCTGTCGATCGAACTGGTCGATCCCAAGGTGCTTCGGGTGTGCGCCGACCCGCACAACTTGCCGTTCTCCAACGACAAGGGCGAAGGGTTCGAGAACAAGCTTGCCGAGCTGTTTGCCGAGAAGCTGAACAAGAAGCTGGACTACATGTACTTTCCGCAGGCGACCGGCTTCGTCCGCATGACCCTCGGCGCCCACCGTTGCGACGTCATCATGGGCTTCCCGCAGGGTGACGACCTGGTTCAGGGCACCAATCCCTATTACCGCACCGCCTATGCGCTGGTGGCCAAGCAGGGCAGCGGTCTCGAAGACGTTGCGACGCTGGAAGATGAGCGCCTGAAAGGCAAGCATATCGGCATCGTGGCCGGCACACCGCCCGGCACCAACATGGCCGTCAACGGCCTGATGGCGAATGCCAAGCCCTATCAGTTGATGGTCGATACGCGTATCGACTCCTCAGCGGAGGCCATGATCAACGACCTGATGTCGGGACAGATCGAGGCCGGCATTCTGTGGGGACCGATGGCGGGCTTCTATGCGAAGAAGGCGAACCCGCCGCTCCATGTCACGCCGCTCGTGAAGGAAAAGACCGGTCCGCGATTGGCGTTTCGTATCGGCATGGGGGTGCGGGGAGCCGACCAGAACTGGAAGCGGCAGCTCAACCGCCTGATCCAGGAAAACCAGCCCGCCATCAACAAGATACTGCTGGACTACGGCGTTCCCTTGCTCGACGAGAACGACCGGCCGATCGGCGCGGAGACGGCAACGAAAGCGCAATGAGGGCAACGCTCGCAGGCCTGATCCTCGCGGCGTTCTCATTCATCGTCTCGCCCCTCGCGCAGGAAAGACCTCCCGAACCCGCCGATTACCGCATGGAGGATTACCGCGCGCCGGTTCCTGCAACGCTTGCCGGCGCGCGGGTTCTGACGACCGCGGAGGCGGAGTCGATCTGGCGGGCGAAGACGGGCGTGTTCATCGACGTGATGCCCCATGCGCCGAAACCACCAAATCTTCCGCAAGGCACGATCTGGCGTGACAAGCCGCGGCTCAATATTCCCGGCAGCGTGTGGCTGCCGGACACCGGTTACGGAAAGCTCGCGGCCGTGACGGAAGACTATTTGCGGCGCGGGCTCGTTCGCGCCACAGTCGGCAACACGGAGGCGCTGGTCGTGGTTTATTGCCAGGCCGATTGCTGGATGTCCTGGAACGCGGCGAAGCGAATCCTGTCGTATGGCTATTCGAACGTGGCCTGGTACCCGGAAGGAACCGACAGTTGGGAACGCGCCGGCTTGCCGTTGGTGGAATCGCAACCGGAGCCGCGGACAGGTGAGGAGACCGCATCGCCGCGTTAGAGCATGATCCGGAAAAGCGTGTAGCGGTTTTCCCTCGCGACAAACGCGGAAAGCGTTTGCGCGGAGATCATGCCAAAACAAAAACGACTATTCGATCTCCTGCTGAATCGTTCGCCCGAGCGCGAATAGTCGCTGATCGATCGCCGTCGGCACCTCGCAGACGAATTTGATGACATTCCGCCGGTCTTCGAAAATGCGCGTCTGCCAGACGAGCTGGTTGCCGAGTTCGTCGACCTTGGTCTGGTCGGGCGGCGTTTCACCCTGCAGCGCCTGCAGGGCCAGCGTATCGGCGCGGATTTTTTCCGCCGCCTCGCGTTGCTTCCGGGTGACGCGCTCCAGCCCGTTCATCACCTGGGAGCGTTGGGCATTGAGCGCTTCGAACAGGCCGGCAAACAACAATTTTCCACTGGCGGCTTTGTCGGCCGCACCGCTCAGATATTCTGTGATTGCCTTTTGCGCTTCCTCGAGCGGAGTTCGTCTTGCCGCAAGCTTCGCAACCAGCGAGCTGACCTTGGCGTCATTCTTCCATTTGCCGGAGGCGTCATCGAGCGGCGGGCCTGCCCACACCGCGGCCAGCGAAATCTCGGGCACCTTGGCCTGGGTGCACGGCCAGTCCGGATAGCGAGGATCGGCGTGGCCGGATCCGCTCATGGCCGTCATGGCGAGCAATGCCGCGATCGCGGTTCGATATTTCATGTCTCGCCTCCAGCCGGCCCGCGGCGGATCAGGCCGCGCGAGGGATCGTACGCCAGGATGGCGCCGACCATGAAGACGATCGTGCAGCCCCCGACGACCGCAAGCGCGATCCAGTTGATCTGTCCGTACAGCGCAAAACGGATCAGCTCCACGGCATGCGTGAACGGATTGAACAGGCAGACATAGTAGAGCATCGGGCTGCTCTCCAGGATGCGCCACAGCGGATAGAGCGCTGATGAGGCGAAGAACATCGGAAAGATGACAAAGTTCATCACGCCTGCAAAGTTCTCGAGCTGCTTGATGCCGGAGGAGATCAGCATGCCGAGCGCGCCGAGCATCAGGCCGGACAGGACCAGCGCCGGCAGCACGGTGAGATAGCCGGCCGGCGGCGGCGCGATGTCCCAGAACCAGGCAATCAGCAGGAAGGCGTAGACCTGAAGCAACGAGACCGCGGTTCCCGCCAGTAGCTTGCAGGACAACAGAAACCAGCGCGGCAGCGGGCTCACCAGCAATGTCCGCATATTGCCCATCTCGCGGTCGTAGACCATCGAGAGCGAGGACTGCATGCCGTTGAAGAGCTGGATCATCGCCATCAGGCCGGGCGCGATGTAGACCTCATACAGGATGTAGGTCTCATAGGGCGGGATGATGGAGAGGCCGAGCACCTGGCGGAAGCCGGCGGCGAAGATGAACAGCCAGACCAGCGGCCGCACCAGCGCCGAGATGAAGCGTTCGCGCTGATGCAGGAAGCGAAGCGCTTCGCGCCACACGATGCCGTTCAGGCAGGTGAGGTATTCGGCCGCCGAGAAGCCGCTCCGGGTTGGCGTGATGGTTGTCGAGGTCATGACGTCGCGCCTGCGCTCGGTTCGGCGGAGCCGGTCAATCGCATGAACGCCGTGTTGATGTCGCTGCCGCCGGCATCGGCGATCACGCGCGGTGCCTTGCCCTTGGCCAAGACCCGGCCCTGATGCAGGACGACGAGATCATCGCTTGCGCCGATCTCGTCGAACAGATGCGTCGCCCACAGCACGCTGATTCCCTGTTCGGCCACGAGCTGGCGGACGTGGGTGAGAATGTCGGCGCGCGCCTTGACGTCGAGGCCGACGGTTGCCTCGTCGAGCAGAAGCAGACGCGGACGGTGCAGCAGCGCCCGCGCGATTTCCAGCCGCCGCATCTGGCCGCCGGAGAGATCGCGCACCTTGCTGCCGGCGCGATCGGCAAGGCCGATGCGCGCCAGCACCTCGTGGCTGCGCGCGCGGGCATCGCGCCGGCCGATGCCGTGCAGGGCGGCGTGATACAGCAGGTTCTGCGTCACCGAAAGGTCGAGATCGAGGGTGCGGGGCTGAAACACCACACCGAGCAGCCGGAGCGCTTCGCCGGGAGTACGAGCGACGTCATGGCCGAAAATTCCGATACGCCCATGCTGTATTCCGAACAGGCGCGTGATCAGCGAGAACAGCGTGCTCTTGCCGGCGCCGTTCAGGCCGAGCAACGCCGTGAAGCTTGCGGGTGCGACGGAAAAGCCGATGTCGATCAGCGCGCGCCGGGCGCCATAGGCGTGGCTGACGCCGTCGATCGACAGTGCCGGCGCCGCCATGACGTCGGGCCGGGAAGGGATGTCCCGTGTATCCTGACCGGAGGAAAATGCGTCAGTGGCCGTCATGGCTGTGCAATCGTGATACCCCAGGGCAGTTCGCCGACCTGGATCGTCTTGATGACCTTTTGCGCGGCGACGTCGATCACCGAAACGTCGTTCGAGACGCCATTGGTGGTCATTAGATATTTCTCGTCCGGGGTGAATGCCATGTGCCAGACCCGCTGACCGACCAGCAGATACTTGGTCACCTTGTGGCTGGCGGTATCGACGACGGCGACACGATTGGCGGGGCCGAGCGCGACAAACGCGGTTTTGCCGTCCTTGGTCATGGCGATGCCGACCGGCTGGATGGCTTCGCTGCGAAGGCCGGGAATCTCGAATGTAATCTTCTTGGTCACCTCCCGCTTCGCCGGGTCGATCACCGAAATGGTGCCGCCGATCTCGGACGATACCCACACCTCCGAATTGTCGCGCTTGAACTCGGCGTAGCGCGGGCGGGCATCGACCAAGACGTTGGCAACGATCTGGCGCGTCGCGGTGTCGATGAAATGCGCCATGTTGGTGGTCTCGGACGTATTGATCAGGATTTTTCCGTCCGGGCTGATGGCCATGCCTTCAGGCTCGACGCCGACCTGGATGTCGCCGAGACGGGCGCGCTTTTCCACGTCGATGATGGTCACCGTGTTGTCGTTCTCGTTGGCGACGTAGAGAATCTTTCCCTCGGCATCGAGGGCAAACAGCTCGGGATCCGGACCTGAGGGCAGGGTGTCGACGACCTCCTGCTTCGCCACGTCGATGACCTGGATGCTGTCGTCGTCGCCGACCGCGACGAACACGAACTTGCCGTCCCGCGTGAACTCGATCCCGCGCGGGCGCTGGCCGACCTTGATGGTCTTGATGACGGACCAGTTGTTCGTGTCGATCACTGTGACGGTGTTGCTCTTTTCGTTGGAGACGTAGGCGATGAAGGCCGATGCGGGGCTCGCCGCCGCGAGCCAGAGGGCCATTCCGGAAATCAGGCAGTGACGCCACATGCGCAATTTCGTCCTCCTCAACGCAATTTGCATTTCGTCTCCGGCCGGTCGGTGCCGAGCGTGTCGAGCTCCGACACCTGATGCAGGAATCCTTCCTGCGGGGAGACCGAGACTACCATGCGACCATCGACCAGCAGGATCGGCTGGCGAAGCTGCAGGTTCCAGTCCCGCAATGTCAACCGCCGGCCCTTGAACGCCGCAACCGAAAAGTCCGGTCCCTTGAGGAAGTCCGATATCGCCTTGGGATCGCCGGACTTCGTGCGCGACGTCGCTTCGCCGATCATGCGTGCTGCCGTCCAGGCCTGCATGTCCAATGCGGTCATGTGTCGCGAGTTCAACTTTACAAACCGGTTTTGCATCTGGATCGCGCCCCACTGATCCTGTGCGGCGTGCCAGCTGGTCGGAACCAGGCCTGCCGAGCCGGCGACGGGGCGCGGGTCCCAGGTGCGATAGGGCAAATAGGACGCGAACACCTCGCTCTCGTCGGCCGCGACGAGGACGTCATAAGCTGGCGCTTGTTGCGTGAAGGTCGGCATTTGCCGCTGGATCAGGGTGACGCCGCTGTCGGTACGGCGGGCGCCGCCAGTGTCCTCAAAGGTTCGTTCCTGAACGATCTTGGCACCGAAGCGCGTCGCCGCGCGGCGCAAGGCGTCGGCATAGAGCTTGTCCTGATCATGCGAGCCGACGACGAACAGCCAGCGCTTCCACTGCTTCCACACCAGATACTGGGCGAGCGCATCCGCCAGCATCGAGCGCGTCGGCGCGACATGGATGACGTTGGCGCGGCAATCCTGCTCGCGTAACCGGTCGTCGATAGCGCCGGCGTTCAACAGCAGCGTCCCGCGATCGCGAAGCGTGTCAGCCGCTTTTAAAAGATCGTCCGCCGGAAGATCGGCAATGATGAAGCCGGTACGCTCGGCAAGTGTCGCCGCGGCTTTCGCGACGTCCTCATTGTCCTTGAGCCGGACCTCTTCGAGCGTGAAGCGCTGATTGAGGAACTTGCCCGTGGTGTTGTTGTCTTCGATGGCAAGGCGCGCGCCGGCCACGCCATCGTTCTCTGCCGGCAGTTCGACGAGCGACAATTTCGGTTTCACGCCGGCGCGGCCGAGATAGCCGATGCCGATCTCGGTTGCGTCGGCCGCGAGCACGGGGGTAGCCGCGATGCTCAAGCCGATCGCAGCGACCACCCATCGGATCATGGCTTCTCCCTGACAGGCCTTCTCGACTTACTCCGGAAGGCCGTTGGCTTGAACCATGACCGAATTGTCTGGGCTTGCAACTCAATTCTGCCGTGCAGGGACTGCGTCGTTTCAGCCCTTCAGGCGCGCGGCGTGCCAACGCAGATGATCGCCCATGAAGGTGGAGATGAAGTAGTAGCTGTGATCGTAGCCGGGCTGCCTGCGCAAGGTGAGGGGGATCTTGGCCTTCTCGCATGCGCTTTGCAGCAGTTCGGGACGGAGCTGTTCCGTCAAAAACTGATCGGCATCGCCGTAGTCGACCAATAGATCCGGCAGCCTGGCGCCGTCCTCGATCAAGGCTACCGCATCGTGCTTGCGCCATGCTTGCCGGTCGCTGCCGAGATAACCGCCGAGCGCCTTGATGCCCCATGGCACCTGCGAGGGAGCGACGATCGGCGCGAATGCGCTGGCCGCGCGATAGCGGCCCGGATGGCGCAACGCGACCGTCAGTGCACCGTGGCCGCCCATGGAGTGACCAAAAATGGATTGCCGATCAGGATCGACGGGAAACTTGTCAGCGACCAGCTTCGGTAATTCTTCCGTCACGTAGCTCCACATGCGGTAATTGCGGGCGAACGGCTCTTGTGTCGCATCGACATAGAAGCCGGCGCCAAGCCCGAAATCATAGGCATTGGCGGGATCGCCGGGCACGCCCTCGCCGCGCGGGCTGGTATCGGGTGCGACGAAGATCAGTCCAAGCTCGGCGCAGGCGTTGCGGAATTCGCCTTTCTCCGTGACGTTGGCATGGGTGCAGGTCAGGCCCGAGAGATACCAGACCGCCGGCAGCCTGGCGCCGGCGGCGTGCGGAGGGATATAGACCGAGAACGTCATGTCGGTGCGGGTTTCGCCGCTGGCATGTCGATACACGCCTTGCGTTCCGCCGTATGACGTGTTGAGCGAAACGGTCTGCATAGTCATGATCTTGCTACTCCGGCGCCGTGCGGCACGGTTACGCCGATGCCGCTTTCGATCGCCAGCCGCACCAGTTCTGCGGAAGTTCGCACGCCGAGTTTCTGGCGCATGATCGACGATGTGTTGGCAACGGTCTTGTACGAGGAATGAACCAGCCACGCGATCTCGGAAAGGCTCTTGCCCGCGCTGAGCAGGCGGAGGATTTCCATCTCCCGCGACGTGAGTTTGGAAAGCGGGCTGCGGGCGAATGCCGGTCCGGCGAAGGCGATGCTTCGCGCGATCGCGGACGGCAGATAGACACCGCCCTTGCCGACTTCACGGATCGCCTCGACCAGATCCTGCGGATCGCCTGTTTTCGCGACATAGCCCTTGGCGCCGATGTCGATGGCGCGTGCGGCGAAGACCGGATCGTCGTTCATGCTGAACATGATGATTCGCGCGGAAGCGGCGCGCGCAAGAATGCGCCGCGCCAGTTCGAATCCCGACACCGTCGGCAGGTTGATATCGATCACGCAGATGTCGGGCCGCTCGGCAATGAACACGCGTTCGCCGCTCTCCGCGTCGGCAGCCTCCAGCAGCACGACTTCCGGATCGTCGGCAAACACCGTGCGGCAGCCCGAAGCCACGATGGGATGATCGTCGACGATCAGTACACGCATTACATCGATCCCATTATATCGATCACAAAGCTGCTTCCATAGCATTGCTGCATCGCGTCAAGCTGCATGTCGCCGGCGCGAAGCCGATCATGCAACGCCGACGCGATTGCTGTACGCTTCAATCTGATCGTCGGTTTTTCGACTGTCAACGGTCCTCTCGTCGGGGAACTGATTGCGACGCGATTGGGGCAAACGTCATGTGGCAGAAATTATCGTTGCGTTCCCGGATCAATTTGCTGCTGGCGCTGGGGCTCACGTTAGGTTTAGCGATCAACATCGCGCGGCTGGTGGTAGAGGCGGCACCCCGTGTTCGCGCCGAAGATCAGAGCGTCATCCGGCTGGCGCGCGAGTTCGTCGAGACGATCGTGCCAAGCCTGAACGAGGCGCCGGACCCGGATGCGCGGCTGAACCAGATCGTGTCCGACCTCAGCCGGCTCCGTCATGTCAGCATCACACGGCAGGGCGATGTTGCCACCGGCGAACACGCCGGCAATGGCGACGGGGAGCGGTCGCCGCCGGCGTGGTTCATCGCGCTCGTCCATCCGGAAACCACCACCGTGAGCGTGCCAATCACGATCCACGGCAAGCCGCAATCGCTGCTGATCACCTCGCATCCGAACGACGAGGTGGCCGAGATCTGGGACGGCATCGTGACCCAGCTTGCGGTCAGCTCTGCGCTCGCCATCGCGCTCTTTCTGGTTACGATGATGGTGGTCGGTCGAGCGCTGGCGCCGCTGCAGGCGCTTTCGCAAACCATGGCCAACATCGAGGCCGGACAGTACGCATCGCGCGTCGAGCCCGGCGGCGCGCCCGAACTGGCGGTCATCTGTGCCAAGCTGAACCACCTTGCGGGCGCGCTCGGCGATGCCGTCGAGGACAAGCGCCGGCTCGCCGAACGCACGGTCTCGCTGCAGGATATGGAGCGCAAGGAGATTGCGCGCGAACTGCATGACGAGTTCGGGCCGTATCTCTTTACGCTGCGCGCCCACGCCGGCGCGCTGATGCGGCTGTCCGAGGATGGGCGTGCACCGAGCGCCGATGCGTTGCGCAAACATGCCACCGCCATCATGGAGCAGATCAATGCGCTTCAGCAATTCAACCGCAGGATATTGGAAAAGCTGCGGCCGGTCGGGCTGGCGGAGCTTGGACTATCCGAGGCGCTCGGCGTGCTGCTGCGCCTGTGGCGTGAGTCCCGTCCCGATGTTGCCATCGAGGCGAACATTGCATGCGCGCCGGGTGAGGGCGGAGAAGTCGCCGATCTGACGATCTACCGCACCGTCCAGGAAGCCTTGACGAACGCTTTCCGCCACGCCGACGCGACGTCCGTCAGCGTCACGGTCGAACAGGCCGCCGGGGCGGACGGAAGTCGTGGCTGCGCCCTGGTGCGGGTCAGCGATAACGGCCGCGGCCTGGCGCCGGATCACAAGTCCGGCTTCGGCCTGGTTGGCATGCGCGAGAGAATTCTGGCGTTGGGCGGGACGCTGAATATCGTCTCCGATAATGGGGGCGTCACGGTCGAGGCGGTCGTTCCCCATGGGTCGAATCCTTGATCGATTTGCGAGCTGCTGACCGGGAATTTATCCCGGTCCCCGTCGGGATGAATGCAAGGTGAGGAACCAGACCTTTTGCGGCTAGCGCGTATCGTTGCCTTCTCACTAGTATCATCCGCATCGAACCGGCAGGGGACAAGCCGGTATGGGGTGGGGTGGGAATATGGGCGCACGCGTACGGGTGGTCGGGACGATCTCGATCTGTCTGGTTCCCGGGCTGGACTGTGCTCAGGCCCAAACCGCACCCGCAGCCAGTGAGGTCTTGCCGGCGATCGAGGTTGTTGCCCCGCCGACATCAGCGAGGCCAGCGGCCAGACCGGCCCGCGGCAGTACCGCATCTCAGCCCGTCCGAAACGTGCGCCGGGTCTATGTCTACCCGACCGCGCCGACGCCGACGGCCCGGTCGGGAATGGATGTCGACAAGGTGCCGGCAGCGGTCAACGCCGTTGGCGCCGCGCAGATCGCGCGCACGGACTCGCTGAACATCGCGGACGCGCTCCAGCAACAGGTGCCGGGTGTCATCATAAGCGATACGACCGGCAACCCGTTTACGCCCGACATCCAGTTTCGCGGCTTTGTTGCATCCCCGGTTGCCGGTACCCCCCAGGGGCTTGCGGTGTATCAGAACGGGATGCGCATCAACGAAGCGTTCGGCGACACCGTCCATTGGGACTTGATCCCGACGACCGCCATCAGGTCGGTCACCGTCGTGACCAATAATCCCGCGTTCGGACTCAATGCGCTCGGCGGGGCCGTCAATGTGACGATGAAGGACGGCTTCAACTACAAGGGTGCCGAAATCAACACCATGGGCGGCTCGTTCGGGCGCATCCAGAGTTCGGCGCAGTATGGCAAGCAGGTCGACAATTTTTCCGTCTACGGCGCACTCGAAGGCGTGCGGGACAACGGCTATCGCAATTTTTCGGAATCGGCTATCCGGCGCTTCTATGGCGATGTCGGCTACCGCACCGACAGCAGCGAATTTCATCTCAACGTCGGCGTCGCCAAGAATAATTTTGGCGCCTCGGCGGCCGTTCCGGTTGAATTGCTCCAGAAATACTGGGGCGCGACCTACACGACGCCGCAGACCACCGATAACCGCGTGGCCTACGCCAACCTCACCGGGAAGGTCGAGGTGACGCCAACCTGGACGATCGAGGGCTCGGCGCGCGTCCGAGCGTTCCGGCAGAAGACGGTCGATGGCAACCCGACCGAGACGAAGCCATGTATTGGCGATCCGACGCTGCTTTGCTTCAACGAAGAAGACACCGTGCCGGGAGCGCCAGCGAACGGGCTCAATGGAGTCCAGCTTGCAAATACGTTCCCAACCGACGCCGTGCTGGGGCAGATCGACCGGACGACGACCCGCTCGACCACGACCGGGGCGACCCTGCAGGCCACCAATACCGACCAGTTGTTCGGACACAACAACCAGTTCATGGTCGGCACCAGCTTCGACTCCGGCGTCACCCGCTTCGGTGCCAGCGCGGAACTGGGCACGATCGCTCCAAATTACGTCGTCAGCGGCAGCGGCATATTCCTCGGGCCGTCAGGCACGCCGATTTCGATCGGCCCGGTCTCGCTTCGCGCCACCAACCGCTACACCGGGCTCTATGCGCTCGACACGTTCGACGTGACGGACCGGTTTTCAATCTCGGGCGGCGGCCGGTTCAACTATGCCAGCATCAACCTTCAGGATTTGATCGGCACCGATCTCAACGGCAGTCATACGTTCAGCCGCTTCAATCCGATGATTGGCGGCACTTACAAAATTACGCCTGAAGTGACGGCCTATGCCGGATACTCGGAAGCCAATCGCGCGCCAACCCCGCTGGAACTCGCCTGCGCCGACCCTGCGCGCCCCTGTATCGTCGCGGCATTCCTGATCGCAGATCCGCCCTTAAAGCAGGTTGTGTCCCGCACCGTCGAAGCCGGCTTCCGCGGCACCAAGGAGCTGAATATCGGAACGCTCGGCTGGAAGATCGGCGGATTCCGCGCGACCAATGCTGATGACATCCTGGCGATTCCCAGTCAGTTGCAGGGCTTCGGCTACTTCCAGAACGTGGGTAGCACGCGGCGCCAGGGCATCGAGGCCCAGGTCAATCTGACGTCGAAGACGCTGCAACTCTATGCCAGCTACGCCCTCGTGGATGCACGCTTCCTCGACGCCCTGGAGCTCGACTCCCACAGTCCGTTCGCCGTTGACGGCAAAATTCAGGTCCTTCCGGGCAACCGAATTCCGGCGATACCGCGCAACCGGGTCAAGCTTGGCGTCGACTATTCGATCACCGATGCCTTCAAGGTCGGCGGCGATGCGTTGTTCGTCGGCAGCCAGTATTTTGTCGGCGATGAATCGAACCAGGCAGCGCGGCTGCCCGGCTATTCGGTTTTCAACCTGCACGCCTCGTATCAGATCAACAAGACCTTCCAGCTCTACGGCCGCGTCGACAATATCTTCGACAATCGCTATGCGACCTACGGGACGTTCTTCGATACCAGTGCTGTGCCCAATTTCGCCACTGGTGCGGATTTCACCGACCCTCGCACGGTCACACCGGCGCGGCCGCGCGCCTTCTATGCAGGCCTGAAAGCGACCTTCTGATCGATGCCGCAGCGACAGCGTCAGCGGGACAGGCGAGGCGATCGGGGGATTTCAGTGCCTGACGATTCGTCTTCAGGAAGCGTCAGGGACAGGGGCGCCGTGCGGAGCCTTGTGAATGGCGGACGGAACGAAGCCGAAATGCTTCCGGAATACGCGGCTGAAATGCGACGAGCTGGAAAAGCCCCACGAAAACGCGACGTCCGTGATCGTCTTTCCGTGCTGGGTCTCCAGTTCCTGCCGGCAGTGCAGCAGCCGCGCCCGCCAGATGTAATCGCTGACGGTCATGCCCTTGTCGCTGAACAGCATGTGCAGGTAGCGCTTGGTGCAGCCCAGTGCCGCCGAGATCTGGTCGATGCAAAGCTCCGGGTCGCGCAAATGTTCGCGGATGAAAGCCTGGGCGCGGATGTACATTGCTTCGGGACCGACGCGATCGAACATCGTGTCGGCCTCGCGCAGCGGCAACAGCAGCAAGTCGATCAGCGAATCGGCGACGCCGATCGCGTTGTAGGGCGATAGCCTGTTCGCTTCGTCAAACGCGGTGTGCACGAAGTCGTAGGCGATGCGGCCGGTGCCGTTACGCGCGGAAAGCTTGCACGGCAACATCTTCGATGTGCGGAAGCCGCGTTCGTGAAGCAGTTCCTTCGGCACGATCACGACCTCGTGCCGGGTCAGCGAGGGGCTGACGATCGTGTGCGGGCAGGAGACGTCATAGGCGAGGCAATCGCCGGGCATGATGTCCATGCGCCGGCCGGCCTGTTCGAAATGCGAGATGCCGTAGGTCTGGAACAGGATCTTGACGTAGGGATGTTCGCTCAGCTTGGTGCCGGAGACCGTGTGCGCGATACGATGCTGGCTTGCCTCGATCTGGCACAGCTTCAACTGCGAGACGGTGGTGTAATTAATCCGGCCCTCGAGCGAGGAACCCTCCAGCGGATCAACATCGAACTGACCGCAGAGATCCGTCAGCGCATCTGACCAAGTTTGGATCTGCCTTTTCGGCGCTAACCCGGAAGTGCTGAGTGAACGAACTGTTTCAGACATGGCCCAGCCACCGATTTGAGAACAGGCCGCAACCTCGGCCAAGGCCTTGGCAACACGGTCGTAACATTTGGACCCAATTTAGGCAGTCGTTCAGGAAGGTGCGCAGATTCTTCCATATATCCCTTTGACAATCCTCCAACTTAGTTTTGGCGGCGTCAAGGAAAACATCGGCGCGGAGTGGCGCAGGCGGCCGTGGGAACACGCCCACGCAAATGATGCTTCGCAGCATTTTCGACAGAGCCGAAACATCGCGTCGGCCCCAAATCAAAAAGTTTCTTTGAGTTTTCGCTATTGAGCAAACGCGCTTCGCTCTTGGGCAAGTTTCCCATTTCAGGACGGGATACGAATATGGACCAAGATGGAAGAAGTGGGCCGTTTCGGCGGAAACCCAAGAACTCGTATCTGGGAGGAATCGACTATGCGCAAGGTGCTATCCGCGACTTGTCTTGGCGCCATGGCGGCATTCGCCGTCGGCGGCGCCTATGCCAATGAAGACCTGATCAAGATGTCGCAGAACCCAAAGGACTGGGTGCAGCCGGCCGGCGACTACGCCAATACACGCTACTCGAAATTGAACCAGATCACCGCAGCCAATGTCGGCAAGCTCCAGGTCGCCTGGACCTTCTCGACTGGCGTGCTGCGCGGCCATGAAGGCGGCCCGCTGATCATCGGCAACATCATGTACGTCCATACGCCGTTCCCCAACAAGGTCTACGCTCTTGACCTTTCGCAGGAGAACAAGATCGTCTGGAAGTATGAGCCGAAGCAGGATCCGAACGTCATTCCGGTGATGTGCTGCGACACCGTCAATCGCGGCGTAGCTTATGGCGACGGCAAGATCTTCCTGCACCAGGCCGACACCACGCTGGTCGCGCTCGATGCGAAGACCGGGCAGGTGGTGTGGAGCACCAAGAACGGCGATCCCGGCAAGGGCGCCACGGGCACCTCCGCGCCGCTCGTCGTCAAGGACAAGGTCCTGATCGGCATTTCCGGCGGTGAGTTTGGCGTGCAATGTCACGTCACGGCTTACGACCTCAAGAGCGGCAAGCAGGTCTGGCGCGCGTTCTCCGAAGGGCCGGACGATCAGATCCTGTTCGACCCCGAGAAGACCACCGAGCACGGCAAGCCGGTCGGCAAGGACTCGAGCGTCAAGACCTGGCAGGGCGACCAGTGGAAGATTGGTGGCGGCTGCACGTGGGGCTGGATGTCCTATGACCCGAGTCTGAACCTCGTCTATTACGGTTCGGGCAACCCCTCGACCTGGAATCCGAAGCAGCGTCCGGGCGACAACAAGTGGTCGATGACCGTCTTCGCGCGCAATCCCGACGACGGAAAAGCCAAGTGGGTCTATCAGATGACGCCCCATGACGAGTGGGACTATGACGGCGTCAACGAAATGATCCTCAGCGACCAGCAGGTGAATGGGCAGGAGCGCAAGCTGCTCACTCACTTCGACCGCAATGGTTTGGCCTACACTATGGACCGTGCAACCGGCGAACTCCTGGTCGCCGAGAAGTACGATCCGAAGGTGAACTGGACCACCGGCGTCGACATGAACAAGAGCTCGCCGACCTACGGCCGTCCGAAGGTTGTCGATCAATACTCGACGGAAAAGGGTGGCGAAGACAAGAACACCAAGGGTATCTGCCCGGCCGCGCTCGGCACCAAGGACGAGCAGCCGGCAGCCTATTCGCCGGACACGCAGCTGTTCTACGTGCCGACGAACCACGTCTGCATGGACTACGAGCCGTTCAAGGTGAGCTACACCGCCGGTCAGCCCTATGTCGGTGCGACGCTGTCGATGTATCCACCCCAGGGCGAGAGCCATATGGGCAACTTCATCGCCTGGGACGGCAAGACCGGCAAGATCGTCTGGTCGAACAAGGAGCAGTTCTCGGTGTGGTCGGGAGCGCTCGCAACAGCCGGCGGCGTGGTGTTCTACGGAACGCTCGAAGGCTATCTGAAGGCAGTCGATGCCAAGACCGGCAAGGAACTGTACAAGTTCAAGACCCCGTCCGGCATCATCGGCAACGTCACGACCTATGAGCAGGGTGGCAGGCAGTATGTGGCCGTGCTGTCCGGCGTCGGTGGCTGGGCGGGTATCGGCCTTGCCGCAGGTCTGACCGATCCGACTGCGGGCCTCGGTGCGGTCGGTGGCTACGCCGCGCTGAGCAACTACACCGCACTCGGCGGCACGCTCACCGTGTTCGCGCTGCCGCAGTAAAGCAGAACCACTTCCTCCGGCGCGTGGCTCGCTCCACGCGCCGGCTGGTCTGCATCTGATATCGAGGATGAGCTCTTGCGTAAAATCTGGTTGATTGCGGCCACTGTCATGTTCGTGGCGCCGGGAACGACTGCCTTCGCTGCGGACGATGCTACCGCGGTCAAGTCCGAGGATGGCAAGTACTACGACAAGGATGGAAACCCGACCTACAAAGTCGGAGCCGACGGCACGGTCGATTGGTACACCTACTCAGGATACCGTCGCTATCATTCCGAATGCCACGTCTGCCATGGCCCCGACGGAATGGGATCGACCTACGCGCCGGCGCTGCAGGATTCGCTGAAGACGATGAACTACGGCGACTTCGTCGGGGTCGTCGCCAGCGGCCGCAAGAACGGCAACTCCGTCATGCCGGCGCTCGGCGATAATCCGAATGTCGCCTGCTACATGGACGACCTTTATGTGTATCTGCGTGCCCGCGCCCATGACGCCGTCGGGCGCGTCCGGCCCGCCAAGAAGGAAGACAAGCCTGACGCGTACAACGAGACAGAAAAGTCCTGCATGGGGGGCAAATGATCATGCCGAACATGCGAGGCATATGTCCTGATGCTCCGTGCAGCGACTTGAAGAACCAATGTGGAGTTTAGAATGAAGACCCGCGCTGCTGTCGCATTCGAAGCCAAGAAGCCGCTTGAAATCGTCGAGGTCGATCTCGAAGGCCCGAAGGCCGGTGAGGTCCTCGTCGAGATAAAGGCGACTGGAATCTGTCACACCGATGCCTACACGCTCGATGGATTCGACAGCGAAGGAATCTTTCCTTCGATACTCGGCCATGAGGGCGCGGGCATTGTCCGCGAAGTCGGCGCGGGCGTGACGTCGGTCAAGGCCGGCGATCACGTGATTCCGCTCTACACGCCGGAATGCCGCCAGTGCAAAAGCTGCCTGAGCGGCAAGACCAATCTTTGCACCGCCATCCGCGCCACCCAGGGCAAGGGGCTGATGCCGGACGGCACCTCGCGCTTCAGCCATAAGGGCAAGCCGATCTTCCATTACATGGGCTGCTCGACGTTCTCGAACTTTACCGTGCTGCCGGAAATCGCGGTGGCAAAGATCCGCGAGGACGCGCCCTTCGACAAGAGCTGCTACATCGGTTGCGGGGTGACGACGGGCGTTGGCGCGGTAGTGAACACCGCCAAGGTGACGCCGGGCGCCAACGTCGTTGTTTTCGGTCTCGGCGGCATCGGGCTCAACGTCATCCAGGGTGCGAAGATGGTGGGCGCCGACAAGATCGTCGGCGTCGACATCAACGATGCCAAGGAGGATTGGGGCCGCCGCTTCGGGATGACGCACTTCGTCAATCCGACCAAGGTGAGTGACATCGTCCAGCATCTGGTCGGGCTCACCGATGGCGGCGCCGACTACACCTTCGACTGCACCGGCAATACCACCGTGATGCGGCAGGCGCTCGAAGCATGCCATCGCGGCTGGGGCGTCTCCGTCGTGATCGGCGTTGCGGAGTCGGGCAAGGAAATCGCTACCCGGCCGTTCCAGCTCGTGACCGGCCGCGTCTGGAAAGGAACGGCCTTTGGTGGCGCGCGTGGCCGCACCGACGTGCCGAAGATCGTCGACTGGTACATGAACGGAAAGATCGAGATCGATCCGATGATCACCCATGTGCTCAAGCTCGAGGAGATCAACCGGGGATTCGATCTCATGCACCAGGGCAAGTCGATCCGCTCGGTTGTCGTGTTCTGAACAAAGGAACTTCAAACACAAGGAGGATAGGCCCATGACTGTTCATATCCACCCATCGGTTGACAGCGGCGTAAAACAGGGGACCGGCAGTTTTGCCGGCGGCACCCTGGTCTGCAAGTGTTCGGACAGGCCGGTCAAGGTCGCCATCAAGGGCGATGTTGCCCATAACCATGCCTGCGGCTGCACCAAATGCTGGAAGCCCGAAGGCGCGATCTTCTCCGTCGTCGCCGTCGTTCCGCGCGACAATGTGAAAGTGACCGAGAACGGCGACAAGCTGAAGATCGTCGACCCGGCGGCGGTGATCCAGCGCTATGCCTGCACGGGCTGCGGCACGCATATGTACGGCCGGATCGAGAATACCGGGCATCCGTTCTACGGTCTCGACTTCATTCATCCCGAGCTGTTCCAGGAAGCCGGGTCGGCGGCGCCGGGCTTTGCGGCGTTCGTGTCGTCCGTTCTGGAGTCCGGCGTGCAACCCGGCGAGATGGCTGGAATCAGGGGCCGGCTGAAGGAACTCGGACTGGAGCCCTATGACTGCCTGTCGCCGCCGTTGATGGATGCGATCGCGAGTCATGTGGCAAAGTCCAAGGCCAAGGCGGCCTAGAGGCGGCCTAGACAAGACTTGCGGCGCACAGCCCGATCTTGCGCGGTACCCGAACTTGCGCTGATGGCGATCGCCATCAGCGCAACCGGGCTGCGAGAGGGCTACGACGTTGCGCCATTCCGTCGTTGAGGCCGGTAGGTGAAGACCTGCCAGCCCGCGGGTTGTGCTAGGTTCAAGGTACGACGCGACCTGTGCCGTATCGAATTCCATGACATCGATGGCCCATCGAAGCCTTTGCGCAATTGCCTTCCACGGCCGGTTGCCGCGTTGGGCAGTCGGCTGCGCTTGACCAATCGTCTGATTTTGCATGCTGCGGTGCGATGAGCCTTGTCGTGACGGCCGCAGCGCTGAAGCAGACCTTCCCCGAAGGTGTTGACCCGTCGAGCAGTTCCCTTTTTATGGACGATGCTGCCCTGACCGGATGCCCCTTCGCGAGGATTCCCACGATGCCGATCATCACCGACGCCACTTTCATTCTGCCCGACGATTTCGCCGGCGCCGCGCTGATGGGGCGGATCTGGCGTCCCGATCTTGGCGGGCCGTCGGTGGTCGCGATTCGTCAGGACGGCGTGTTCGACATTACCGACGAATTTCCCACCGCCAGCCAGCTTGCCGCCGTTGCCGATCCGGCCGGGGCGCTGCGCGCTGCGCGTGGCGAGCGGGTCGGCACGCTGCAAGATCTCCTGAACAATACGCCGCCTGATACCCGCAACCCGACCAAGCCATGGTTGCTGACCCCGATCGACCTGCAGGTGATCAAGGCCGCCGGCGTCACCTTCGCCGTCTCGATGCTGGAGCGGGTGATCGAGGAGCGGGCGCGCGGCAATCCGGATTCGGCGGAGGCGATCCGGGCCGAGGTGACGCGGATCGTCGGCACCGACCTGTCGCAATTGAAGCCGGGCTCGGCCGAAGCGCAGCATGTCAAGGATGTGCTGGTTTCGCAGAATGCCTGGAGCCAGTATCTCGAAGTCGGCATCGGGCCGGACGCCGAGGTGTTCACCAAGGCACCCGTGATGTCGGCGGTCGGCACCTGCGTGGATGCGGGCCTGCATCCGAAATCGACCTGGAATAATCCGGAGCCGGAGGTCGTGCTGGTGGTGGCAGGCGACGGCCGCATCGTCGGCGCGACGCTCGGCAACGATGTCAATCTGCGCGACTTCGAGGGGCGCTCGGCGCTGCTGTTATCCAAGGCCAAGGACAACAACGCATCCTGCGCCATCGGCCCGTTCATACGGCTCTTCGACGCGGGCTTCACGCTCGACGACGTCAGGAAGATGGATATCTCGCTGGAGGTGAAGGGGCCGGAGGATTTTGTGCTGCATGGCGCATCCTCGCTGACGCAGATCAGCCGGGACCCAGCCGACATCGTCGGGCAGACGATCAACGAGAACCATCAATATCCAGACGGTTTCGTGCTGTTTCTCGGCACGATGTTCGCGCCGATCCAGGACCGTTTCGCGAAGGGGCAGGGGTTCACCCACGTGGTCGGGGATCTCGTGACGGTCGCCACGCCAAAGCTCGGCCGGCTGACCAACCGGATGCGCCACAGCGGCGATTGCGAGCGATGGCAGTTCGGCCTGACCGATCTCTTCGCCGCATTGATGCGCCGCAAGGCCGGCCGAAGCAGCAACTAACCTCGAGCTGCGCCAGAAGGTCTTGGCTGACAACCCGGAGACATTCCGCAAATGGCGAAAATCAGAATTGGCCTGGCCGGCTGCGGCTTCGTGTCCGAGCTGCACATGCATGCCTACCGCCGCGTCTACGGCGTGAATGTCGAAGTTCGGGCCGTCGCGGCGAGAGGCGATCATGTCGTCGAGTTTGCCCGCCGTCACCAGATTCCGACGGTCTATCGCAGCTTTCGCGACCTGATCGCCGATGCTGATCTCGACGTCATCGACATCTGCACGCCGCCCAATCTGCATACGTCGATGATCGTGGACGCAATGCAGGCCGGCAAGCACGTCATCTGCGAAAAACCGTTCGCCGGCTATTTCGGCCGGGATGGCGACAAGGCGCCGATCGGCAAGCATGTGCCGAAGGCATTGATGTATGAGCGGGTGCAGGAGGAAATGGAGAAGACCCGCGCGGCAATCGACAACACCGGCAAACTCTTCATGTATGCCGAGGACTGGATCTATGCGCCGGCGGTGACCAAGACCGTGGAGATCCTGAAAGCCACCAGGGACAAGATCCTGTTCATGAAGGGGGAGGAGAGCCACTCCGGCTCGCATGCCGCGCACGCCGCGCAATGGGCGATGACCGGCGGCGGCTCGCTGATCCGGATGGGATGCCATCCGCTGTCGGCGGTGCTCTATCTCAAGCAGGTGGAGGCGAAGGCGCGCGGCGAGACGATCGGCGTAGCCAGCGTGACCTGTGACGTCGGCAATGTCACGGCGTGCCTGCGCCCGGACGAACGTTCCGTGCTCAAGGCCAATCCCGTCGATGTCGAGGACTGGGGCGTGCTCACGGCCACCTTCTCCGACGGCACCAAGGCCACGGTGTTTTCCGGCGACATGATCCTCGGCGGCGTCCGCAACCTGATCGAAACCTACACCAGCAGCGGCTCGCTGTTCGCCAACATCACGCCGAACACGCACATGATGAGCTATCAGACCAGCGAGGAGAAGCTCGCCAACGTCTACATTACCGAGAAGGTCGACCGGAAGACCGGCTGGCAATACATCTGCCTCGAAGAGGAATGGACGCGCGGCTATACGCAGGAAATCCAGGACTTCATGGAATGCGTCGCCACCGGCCGGCAGCCGCTGTCGGATCTGGCCTTGGCCTTCGAGACCATCAAGGTGAACTACGCCGGCTATTGGTCGGCGGAGGAGGGGCGGCGCGTTACGCTATAGAGGCATCTCTCTTCCTTCTCCCACCCCAACTCGGGTTTACCCCAGTTGGGCAATATATCGAAGTCGGATAAATCCGACTTCGATGGGAGAAGGTGGCGCGCGTAGCGCGCCGGATGAGGGGTTCTATCCGCGGGCTCAACTGCGAGAGGTTCATTCGCGGAGAGAACCCCTCACCCGGCTTCGATGCGACGCACCGAAGCCACCCTCTCCCACAAGGGGGGAGGGTGAAAGATCGCCCTACGCCGAATACACCGACGATTTCGGCAGCGGGAATACCGGGTCCTGCGTCCGGATATTGGTCGGCCAGACCACCGAGATATGCTCGCCGGCATTCTGCATCACGACCGGGGTCGAGCGCTCGTTCTGGCCGGAGAGCGGCGTGCCGGGCCGATAGAATTTCACGCCATAGCCCTGGATGGTGCCGCCCGCCGGGATGTCGACATCGAGCGCCGCCTTGCGAATGGCTTCGGGATCGAAGCCGCCATACTTCTCCTTGGCCACGGGCAGCACGCTGTTGAGCAGGATCCAGGTCTGATTGAAGCCCATCGAGCAGTGCGGCGGAACATCGGTTGCGTTGGTCTTCTCCTTGTAGCGCGCGATCATCACCTTGGTGAGATCGCCGATCCCGGGCGCAAGCTTCGAGGCATCGAGCAATTGCGCCGGCACCGGATCGATATTGCAGAAATTGTCGATATCGGCGCCGAAGGTCGCCCGCAATTTGTCGAGCTGGCTGTAGCCCGCGCCGGCGCCGAACAGCATCTTGAACTTGAGGCCGTTCTCGCGCGCCTGACGCAGGAACAGGGTGATATCGGGGTTGTATCCCGCGTGCGAGATCACGTCGGCCCTGGCGCGCTTGATCTTGGTCACCAGCACCGAGAGGTCGGGGGCGGAGGCGGAATAGCCTTCCTTGAGCACGACCTGCAGGCCGGCTTCCTTCGCATAGGCTTCGTCGGCGGCGGCAACACCGACCCCATAGGGACCATCCTCATGGATCAGCGCGACCTTGACGTCCTTGGGCTCCATGCCGAGCTTGCCCTTGGCATGCTCGGCGATGAAGCTCGCAAAGGCCTGGCCATATTGGTCGGAATGAATTTGCGCACGGAAGACATATTGCAGGTTCTTGTCCTTGAACACGGCGGTCGACACCGCAGTCGTGATCCAGAGGATCTTCTTCTGCTGCTCGACCTTGGCCGCCAGCGGCACCGCGTGCGAACTCGCATAGACGCCGTTGATGATGTCGATCTTCTCCTGGTCGATCAGGCGATTGGCCTCGTTGATCGCGACATCGGGCTTGCTCTGGGAATCCGCAGCGATAGGGGCGACCTTGTACTTGCCGCCGATGCCGCCCTTTTCGTTGACGAGGTCGATCGCAATCTGCGCGCCGATCGAGGAGGCGACCGAGCCGCCTGCGGCAAAGGGGCCGGTCAGGTCGTAGATCAGGCCGATGCGTACCGTTTCGGCTTGCGCCTGCGCGCGGGTCCAATCGAAGGTGAATGCAGCGGCGGCAGCCGCAGAAGTCTTCAGCAGTGTTCTGCGTGAAGTCGGCATCGTTTCCTCCCTTTTTTATCTGTCGTCGGGACTGCTTGCCCGCGCTTTTTGGCCAAGTATTTGGAGAAGAGGGCAGGATGTCAACCTGTCGGCGATTGGCCCGGTGGCGTGCCGGGATGGCGGCGCTCAGACTTTCGTCTCATCATCCGGAATGCATCGCACCATCGTCACCGCCGCTTGCCGCGCGCCGACGTCCGGGTGAGCCTGATCCGGCCCTGGGTTCGCGGCAGGAATTGCGCGCCGCGGGCGCTGAGGAATTCCAGCATCGCGCGTGCCGGGGGCAGCAAGATCTTGTCCTTGCGGGACAGGGCGAACCATTGCCGGACAATGGGCAGGCCAACCACATCCAGCGTGACCAGCCGCCGCTCGTCGAGTTCGGTGGCGACCGTATGCGCGGAAATAAACGCAATGCCGAGCCCGGCGATCACCGCCTGCTTGATCGTCTCATTGCTGCTCATCGCCATGCCGATGTTCGGACGAATTCCCGCCGTCTCGAACAATTGCTCCATCAGGCCGCGTGTCCCCGAGCCGGGCTCGCGCGTCAGGAACGTCTCGTCGGCGAGTTCGCTCAGCGCGACGCGGGACTTTCGCGCCAGGCGGTGGCTGGTCGGCGCGATAATGACATGCGGATGATCACCGATCGGGTGAACGTCCATCTCGATGTCGGCTGGAGGACGGCCCATGATCGCGAAATCGAGATCGTAACCGCGTAGCGCCATGCCGATCTCCTGGCGGTTTCCGATCGAGAGCGTGACATCGATGTTCGGATGCCGTTTCGAGAATCCTGAGATCATGAAAGGCACGAAATATTTCGCGGTGCTGACGGCACCGATCGAAATACGTCCAGCCGTTTTGCCTGCGATCATCTCCAGCGAAGTTTCGCAATCCGCAATCGCCGCATCGATGCGCTCGGCGAGCGTCAGCACCTCGCGTCCGGCGTCGGTCAGCAGCATGCCGTCATTGGTGCGCTGGATCAGCGGCACGCCTGCAATCTCCTGCAGATTGCGAATCTGCAGCGTCACGGCCGGCTGCGTCAGATGCAGCCGCTTGGCGGCCGCCGTGACCGATCGATCGCGGTGAACGGCTGCCAGCGCGCGCAGCTGGCGAATGGTCAATTCCCGCCGAAACCGGTTTGCCATGGGCCTGTCCAACATAAGAAAAACTTTGGCAAAGCCAAAGATAAGAAAATTTCACTAATTTTGCAAACTGGGTTGTTGTTAGGCGCGGAGTGCGGATGGGCACGACGCTTTGCAATCGCCCCGAAAGCGGGCGCCAAACGGGGAACGGCCATGAGCGCACGCGTGACCTTGTGCTCGCATCTTGATCAGACGGGGTCGGAGACACCGGCCGGGCCGGCAGTGTCCACCGTGATTGAAGCGATCGCCGCTGCGGCGATCGGCCTTGCGGATCTCATTGCCGACGGACCGTTGGCCGGCATTACCGGCAGGACCGATGGCGTCAATCCCGACGGCGACTTTCAGAGGGATATCGATCTTGCCGCCGATGCGATGATGCGCGCCGCGTTGCGCAAGTCGCCGGTCGCCGCCGTCCTGTCAGAAGAATCCGAACTGCCGGAAGTGTTCGATGCCCAAGCGTCGCTCTGCGTCGCGATCGATCCGCTGGACGGATCGGCCAACCTCGAAAACAATATCTCGGTTGGAACGATCTTTTCGATCCGCTCGCGCGGCAATGACATCGTCTCCACCTTCTTCGAGCCCGGCACGGCGCAGTGTGCGGCAGGCTTCGTGGTCTACGGTCCGCAAACGACGCTGGTGCTGGCGTTCGACGAGCGCGTCGACATCTTCATCCTGGACCGGCGTGCGAGGGAATTCCTGCTGATCGCGCGCCGCGTCAGGATCGCGCCCGACACGCCCGAATTCGCCATCAACGCCTCGAACCGGCGGCACTGGCACGGACCGGTGCGCACCTATATCGACGAGTGCCTGGCCGGCACCAATGGCCGCTCCGCGGCCGATTTCAACATGCGCTGGATCGGTTCGCTGGTCGCGGAGTCGCTTCGCATTCTCGTTCGGGGCGGGGTGTTCCTGTACCCGGCGGATGCGCGGCCGGGCTATCGCGAGGGACGTCTTCGCCTGCTTTACGAGGCGCATCCGATGGCGCTGGTGATGGAGTGGGCGGGCGGCGCCGCGACCACCGGCCGCCGCCGCATCCTCGAATTATCGGCGAAAACACCGCATCAGCGGGTGCCGCTGATCATGGGATCGATGCGCGGCGTTCGCGACATCACCGCCATTCATGAAGGCACGCAGCCGATGTTCGACAATAGCGACGCGCCGCTATTCGCGCGGCGCGGCCTGTTTCGCTGACCGGGAAGAAAAGATGTCGCGCAGCTACCCCATCATATCGATCACGGGCTCATCCGGCGCCGGGACGACGTCGGTGAAGAAGACGTTCGAAAACATCTTCCGCCGCGAGAACGTCGCCGCCGCCTATGTCGAGGGCGACGCCTTCCATCGCTACAACCGCTTTGAGATGCGCACGAAAATGGCCGACGAGGCCGAGCGCGGCAACAGGCATTTCAGCCATTTCAGCCCCGAAACCAACCTGTTCGAGGAACTGGAAAAGCTGTTCCGGGACTACGGCGAGTCCGGGACCGGTACGACCCGGCACTACGTCCACGATGACGAGGAAGCACGACTGTACGGCGCCAAGCCTGGCACGTTCACCGAATGGGCGCCGCTGCCGGAAAATTCCGATCTGTTGTTCTACGAAGGCCTGCATGGCGCTGTCGTGACCGACAAGGTCAACATCGCGCAACATGCCGACCTCAAGATCGGCGTCGTTCCCGTCATCAATCTGGAATGGATCCAGAAGCTGCATCGCGACCGCCGCGACCGCGGCTACACCGCGGAAGCGGTCACCGACACCATCCTGCGACGGATGCCTGATTACGTGAACTACATCTGCCCGCAGTTCACCGAGACCGATATCAATTTCCAGCGGGTGCCGACCGTCGATACGTCGAATCCCTTCATCGCGCGCTGGATACCGACGCCGGACGAATCGATGGTGGTGATCCGCCTGAAGAATCCGCGCGGCATCGATTTTCCCTATCTGCTGTCGATGATCCCGAACAGCTTCATGTCGCGCGCCAACTCGATCGTGATCCATGGCTCAAAACTCGATCTCGCCATGCAACTCATCCTCACCCCGCTGATCCTGCAACTGATGGAACGTAAGAGGCGCATGATATGACCGATCTAGCTCTGTCCCGCGTTGCCAACGATACGGCTGTGTCGCATGCGGAAATGGCAAACGCGATCCGCTTCCTGGCCATCGACGCCGTCGAGAGGGCGAAGTCCGGTCATCCCGGCATGCCGATGGGCATGGCCGATGTCGCCACCGTGCTGTTCTCGCGTTTCCTCAAATTCGATGCCACCGATCCGGCATGGCCGGATCGCGACCGGTTCGTGCTGTCGGCCGG
>Ga0081455_10001050_pt1 | contig 34770 bp, 33 predicted proteins | sample TabmetS3T2R1_FD_70207 | JGI IMG/M metagenome (GOLD analysis project Ga0081455, IMG submission 70207) | Tabebuia heterophylla rhizosphere microbial communities from the University of Puerto Rico - S3T2R1 | ecosystem: Host-associated > Plants > Roots > Rhizosphere ...
AAGATGCTCGGCACCAATGGCGGCGGGTTCTTCAACGCCAATGCATCCCATCCGTTCGAGAACCCGACCGCGCTCACCAATTTCGTGCAGATCATCTCGATCTTCGCCATCGGCGCCGCCCTCACCAACGTGCTCGGCCGCATGGTCGGCAACCAACGCCAAGGTTGGGCCATCCTCGCGGTCATGGCCGTGCTGTTTATTGCCGGCGTCACTGTGGCCTACGGGGCGGAAGCGCACGGCAACGATGCCTTCGCCGCCATGGGGCTGACCGGCGGCAACATGGAAGGCAAGGAGGTCCGCTTCGGCATCGTCGCCTCCGCGCTGTTCGCCGTCGTTACCACCGCCGCGTCCTGCGGCGCCGTCAACGCCATGCACGATTCCTTCACCGCGCTCGGCGGCATGATCCCGCTGATCAACATGCAGCTCGGCGAGATTATTGTCGGCGGCGTGGGCGCCGGCATGTACGGCATGCTGCTCTTCGTCATCATCGCGATCTTCGTCGCCGGGCTCATGGTCGGCCGCACGCCCGAATACGTCGGCAAGAAGATCGAAGCCAAGGAAGTGAAGATGGCGATGCTCGCCATCCTCATCCTGCCGCTGATGTATCTCGGCTGGACCGCGGTCGCGGTGGTGATCCCTTCGGCGGTCGCCTCCATGGCCAATCCCGGACCGCACGGCTTCACCGAGGTGCTCTACGCGTACACGTCGCAGACCGGCAACAACGGATCGGCCTTCGCGGGGCTCACCGGAAACACCATGTTCTACAATCTCACCGGCGCGACGGCGATGCTGGTCGGGCGATTCTGGATGATCATCCCGGCCATGGCGATCGCCGGCACGCTCGCGGAAAAGAAGTCGATCCCGCCGTCGCTCGGAACGTTCCCGACCACGGGTGGGCTCTTCGTCGGCCTGGTGGTCGGCGTGATCGTCATCATCGGCGGGCTGACCTTCTTCCCCGCGCTCGCGCTCGGACCGCTCGTCGAGCATCTCGCGATGACGTCGGGCACCTTGTTCGCATCGAATTGATCCGGAGCAGCCGCCATGGAGACCTCGACCATTCGCTCGCGCAAGCCGGTGTCGGCGCTGTTCGATCCCAAGATCGTGGTACCGGCGATCGGCTCGGCTTTCGTCAAGCTCAATCCGCGCACGCTGATCAAGAATCCGGTGATGTTCGTGCTCGAAGTCGTCACGGCGTTGACGACGGTGATCCTCATCCGCGACCTGTTCACCGGCGGGGAGAGCATCGGCTTCGAGTTCCAGATCGTGCTGTGGCTGTGGTTCACGGTGCTGTTCGCCAACTTCGCCGAGGCGATCGCCGAAGGGCGCGGCAAGGCGCAAGCGGCGGCGTTGCGGCGCCAGCGCACCGAGACGCAAGCCAAGCTGCTGACCGGACCGGAGGGTCGCGGCGGGCATAAATCGGTTCCCAGCACCAGTCTCAAAGTGGGCGACGTGGTGCTGGTCGAGGCCGGCGACACCATTCCGTCGGACGGCGAGGTGATCGAGGGCATCGCTTCGGTTAACGAAGCGGCCATTACCGGTGAATCGGCGCCGGTCATTCGCGAGTCCGGCGGCGACCGGTCCGCGGTGACCGGCGGCACGCAGGTGCTGTCCGACTGGATCAAGGTGCGCATTACCGCGGCGCCCGGCTCGACGTTCCTCGATCGCATGATCAGGCTGGTCGAAGGGGCGGAGCGACAGAAGACGCCCAACGAGATCGCGCTCGACATTCTGCTGGTCGGCCTGACGATTATCTTCGTATTCGCGACGGTCACGATCCCGAGCTACGCGGCCTATGCCGGCGGCACCATTTCGGTGGTGATCCTGGTGGCGCTGTTCGTGACCTTGATCCCGACCACCATCGGCGCGCTGTTGTCGGCGATCGGGATTGCGGGCATGGACCGCCTGGTGCGTTTCAACGTGCTGGCGATGTCGGGCCGCGCAGTGGAGGCGTCGGGCGACGTCGATACGCTCCTTCTCGACAAGACCGGCACGATCACGCTCGGCAACCGGCAGGCCACCGAGTTCAAGCCGCTGCGCGGCGTCAGCGAGCAGGAGCTGGCCGATGCCGCGCAACTCGCATCGCTGGCGGACGAGACCCCGGAGGGCCGCTCCATCGTCGTTCTCGCCAAGGAGAAGTATGGCATCCGGGGCCGCGATCTTGCCGAACTGCACGCCAACTTCATCCCGTTCACCGCGCAGAGCCGCATGAGCGGCGTGGAGGTCGACGGCTCCTGGGTTCGCAAGGGCGCGGTCGAGGCGATCCTGAACTATCTCAATGCGCCCTCGGCTGCGGTGACCCCGTCCGGCGCGGTCCGCTCGCTGCAGCCGGTGATCAGCGCCGATGCCGTGCGCGAAGTGCAAGCGATCGCCGACGCCATCGCCAAATCCGGCGGCACCCCGCTTGCCGTTGCCAAGGACGGCCGGCTTCTCGGCGTCATTCACCTCAAGGACATCGTCAAAGGCGGCATCCGCGAGCGCTTCGCCGAGCTGCGCCGCATGGGCATCCGCACCATCATGATCACCGGCGACAATCCAATGACCGCGGCGGCAATCGCAGCGGAGGCGGGCGTCGACGATTTTCTCGCCCAGGCCAGGCCCGAGGACAAGCTCAAGCTGATCCGCGACGAGCAGGCCAAGGGCAAGCTCGTCGCCATGTGCGGCGACGGCACCAACGACGCCCCGGCGCTTGCCCAAGCCGACGTCGGCGTTGCCATGAACACCGGCACGCAGGCCGCGCGCGAGGCGGGCAACATGGTCGATCTCGACTCCAACCCGACCAAGCTGATCGAGGTGGTTGAGATCGGCAAGCAGCTGCTGATGACGCGGGGTTCGCTGACGACGTTCTCGATCGCCAACGACGTGGCGAAGTACTTCGCCATCATCCCGGCGATGTTCGTCGCGTTCTATCCGCAGCTGCAGGCGCTCAATATCATGAACCTGTCGACGCCGCAGAGTGCGATCCTCTCCGCCATCATCTTCAACGCGCTGATCATCATCGCGTTGATCCCGCTCGCCTTGAAGGGCGTGCGCTATCGTCCGATCGGCGCCGGGGCGCTGCTGCGGCGCAATCTGCTCATCTACGGCATCGGCGGCGTCATCATTCCCTTCATCGGCATCAAGGCCATCGATCTCTTGGTCACCGCCTTGCGCCTCGCCTGAGGAGAACCGCCATGCTGAGAGAAATCCGCCCGGCGATCGTGTTGGTCCTAGCGCTGACCATCATCACCGGCCTCATCTACCCCTTCGTGATGACGGGTGTTGTTGGAGCGATCTTCCCGTATCAGTCGCAAGGCAGCCTAATCGAGCAGGATGGCAAGGTCATTGGATCGGCGCTGATCGGCCAGGAGTTCTCCAGCGACAAGTATTTCCACGGCCGGCTCTCGGCGACCGTTGCCTCCGATCCCAGCGACTCCACCAAAACCGTGCCTGCGCCTTACAATGCGGCGAACTCCGGCGGCTCGAATCTGGGGCCGACCAACAAGGCGCTGATCGAGCGCGTGCAGGGCGACGTCGACAAGCTCAAGCAGGAAAACCCTTCGGCTGAAGTCCCCATCGATCTGGTCACGACTTCGGCCGGCGGGCTTGATCCGCACATTTCTCCGGCCGCCGCGCTGTTCCAGGTGCCGCGTGTTGCGAAAGCGCGCAACATGCCCGAAGATCGCGTGCGCCAACTGGTCGAGGAGCATATCGAGGGCCGCACTCTGGGCCTTCTCGGCGAGCCGCGGGTGAACGTGTTGGCGCTCAACTTGGCGCTCGATCGCGCGCCGAGCCGGTAGGCGTGATGATTTTTGCTTGGATCATTGACTTCTCCGTTCTCATCGCCCGCGAAAGCGGGCGATCCAGTAGCGACAAGATTGTCCGTGATTACTGGATGCCCCGATTTCGCGGGGCATGACAGGCGAGAGATTTTATCTAAGGCGTCACGCCTTTAAGGTAAGATCGCCGGCCTCACATGCGGAGGGAATTTGCGTCCTGATGGCGGAGCAGCGCAGCCACTCTGACCAGCGACCCTCGCCGGATGCCCTGCTCGAGGCCGCCCGGCGGGAAGAACGCCGCTCCGGCCGGCTGAAAATTTTCGTGGGTGCTGCTCCCGGCGTCGGCAAAACTTACGAGATGCTGCAGCAGGCGCGCGCGCGCAAGCAGGACGGCTATGACGTCGTCGTCGGCGTGGTCGAGACGCATGGGCGCAAAGAGACGCAGGCGCTGCTCGACGGTCTCGTGATCATTCCGCGCAAGCGCATAGAGTATAAGGAAATGTGGCTCGAGGAGATGGACCTCGATGCCCTGATCGCCCGCCGTCCCCAGATCGCGTTGGTCGACGAGCTCGCCCACACCAATGCGCCCGGCAGCCGCCATCCCAAACGCTACCTCGACGTGGAGGAATTGCTCAATCACGGCATCGATGTCTACACCACGGTCAATATCCAGCACATCGAGAGCCTCAACGACGTGGTGGCGCAGATCACGCATGTGCGCGTGCGTGAGACTGTGCCGGACTCGGTGGTCGACCGCGCCGACGCGATCGAGCTCGTCGATCTCACGCCCGACGACCTGATCCAGCGTCTCAAGGAGGGTAAAGTCTACATCCCCGACCAGGCCGAACGCGCGCTCGAGCATTACTTCTCTCCCGGCAATCTCACGGCTCTACGCGAGCTCGCGCTGCGTCGCACGGCGGAGCGCGTCGACGAGCAGCTGCTGACGCATATGCAGGCGCATGCGATTCCCGGCCCTTGGGCGGCCGGTGAGCGCATTCTGGTCTGCGTCAGCGAGGATCCGCGCGCCGCGGGCCTCGTGCGCTATGCCAAGCGGCTGGCGGACCGACTGCATGCTCCGTTCACGGCGCTGTGCGTGGAGACGCGGCGTAGCCTGCAGTGGAGCGAAGAGGAGCGTGACCGCGTCGCCGACACTTTGCGGCTCGCCGAGGCGCTGGGAGGCGAGGCGATTACCGTTCCCGGCGGTAACCGCAGCATCGCCGACGACGTGATCGCCTACGCGCAGGCGAACAACGTCACCCAGATCATCACCGGCAAATCGACCCGCTCGCGCTGGTTCGAAATCCTGCACGGTTCCGTGGTGCATGATCTGGTGCGACGCTCCGGGAATATCAGCGTTCATGTCATCGCCGGCGAGGAGCTCGCGCGCGATCCCATCCCCAAGAAAACGGTGCGGCCGGCGGAAGATTCGACCCCGTTCGATCTGCGCCCCTATGTTGCGGCGCTGTTGGTGGTTACCGCCGCCCTTGGGGTCGGCGAGCTGATTGAGCCTTCCCTCGGAATCGAGAATGTCGATCTCGTCTTTCTCACCGCCGTCGTCGGGATAGCGGTGCGTTACGGGCTTTGGCCCTCGCTGTTCGCGACCGTCGTCTCCTCGCTTTGTTACAACTTCTTCTTTCTCCCGCCGATCTACACTTTCACCATCACCGATCCGACCAATGTCGGCGCCTTCGTGTTCTTCACCATTGTCGCCGTGGTCGTATCGCATTTTGCCGCGCGCGGACGTACCCAGACCGTGGCGGCGCAAGATCGCGTGCGCGCAGTGGAGCGGCTTTACGCGTTCAGCCGCAAGCTCGCCGGCGTCGGCACGCTCGACGACGTCCTTTGGGCGACAGCCTATCAGACCGCGTTGATGCTCAAGGTGCGCGTCGTGTTGCTGTTGCCCGAAGACGGCTCCATCGTCGTCAAGGCGGGCTATCCGCCCGAGGATATTCTCGACGATGCCGATGTCGCCGCCGCCAAATGGGCGTGGCAAAACAATCGCTCAGCCGGGCGCGGCTCCGACACGCTGCCGGGCGCCAAGCGCCTGTTTCTGCCCATGCGGACGGGCCGTGGCGCGATCGGCATCATCGGCATCGACAGCGACAAGCCTGGCCCGATGCTCACGCCCGACCAGCGGCGGCTGCTCGATGCGTTGATCGATCAGAGTGCGCTCGCGATCGAGCGCGTGCGCCTGGTCGAGGATTTGGAGGGGGCCAAACGAGCCGCCGAAGCCGATCGTTTGCGCTCCGCGCTTTTGACCTCGATCTCCCATGACCTCAAGACGCCGCTCGCCGCGGTTCTCGGCGCGGCGGGCACGCTGCGGGACCTCTCGAGCGCGCTCAGCGACGCCGAGAAGGCCGACCTGTTGACGACCATTGTGGACGAGGCCGAGCGGCTCAATCGTTTTATTTCCAATCTGCTCGACATGACCAAGCTCGAATCCGGCGCCGTCGTGCCGAACGCGGCTCCGCACGATATCGGCGAGATCGTCGGCAGTGCATTGCGCCGCGCCGGCAAAATTTTGGCGCACCACAACGTCGAGCTCGAGCTCGCGGCAGACCTGCCCATGCTCGACCTCGACGCGGTCCTGTTCGAGCAGGTTCTGTTCAATCTGCTGGATAATGCGGCGAAATATTCACCCCGGGGCACGACCATTCGCATCCAGAGCTGGCGCGACCGGGATTCCGTCCGCCTGCAGATCTTGGACGAAGGCGACGGCATTCCGCCCGCGGAATTGGAGCACATCTTCGACAAGTTCTATCGCGTGGAAAAAGGTGATCAGGTCCGTGCCGGCACCGGGCTTGGACTCGCGATCTCGCGCGGCTTCGTCGAAGCCATGCACGGAACCATCACCGCGGCCAATCGCACCGATCGCAGCGGCGCAGTGTTCGCAATCAGGTTCCCAATTCCCCCTGGCGCCGAGCAGCTGGACACCGCCGCATGAATGCCGCGCCGCTGAAAATTCTCCTGGTCGATGACGAGCCGCCCATCCGCAAGCTCTTGCGAATGGGACTGAGCACCCAAGGTTATGAGATCCTGGAAGCGCCGAACGGCAAAGCGTCCCTTGATCTTTTGGCGCGCAATCCGGATCTGATCATTCTCGACCTCGGACTTCCGGACATTCAAGGGCTCGAACTGTTGCGAATGATACGCGCGCGGAACGAGGGTGTGCCGATCGTGGTGCTCTCCAGCCGCGGCGATGAGGCCGGCAAAGTTCAAGCTCTCGACCTCGGGGCCGACGACTACATCACCAAGCCCTTCGGTATGGACGAACTGCTCGCGCGGATGCGAGCGGCGCTGCGTCACCAGCTGCAGGCGCACGGCGAGCGTCCGATCTTCCGCACCGGCGATCTTTCGGTCGACCTGGTGCGGCGTATCGTCAAGGTCGGCGACAAGGAGGTGAAGCTGTCGCCCAAGGAGTACGACCTTCTGCGCGTACTGGTGCAGCATGCCGGCAAGGTTCTGACCCACAAATTTCTGCTCGGTGAGTTATGGGACGATTTCTCCGATGCGCAGTACCTGCGTGTCTACGTGCGGCAACTCCGGCAGAAGATCGAAGCCGATCCCGAGCGTCCGCAATACGTATTGACGGAAACCGGGATTGGGTATCGTCTGCGGGCGCCGGAGCAAGAGTTGCACTGAGCGCTGCGAGCGGCAGCGCCCGACTCTACGATGCAATGACGGCATACCAGCTGCAGCCCGCGAGCCGATTCAATGGAAACTGAGTTAGCCGGCGGCCCATCACCGGCCGGGTCGCTAGCCGCTGTTGCGCAGCCCTGCGGCTATCCCGTTGATGGTCAGATGGATTGCCTGCACCACGCGCTCGTCGGTATCGCCAGCCCGGTGACGCCTGAGCAGTTCGATCTGTACATGGTTCAGCGGATCGAGGTAGGGAAAGCGGTTCTTGATCGAGCGCGCGAGCAAGGGATTCTGCTCGAGCAATGCTTGCTGGCCGGTGATGGCGAGCAGCATTTCAATCGTATCCTGCCATTCGGCACGCAGTCGCGGAAAGATAGCTTCGCGCAGCTCGGCGTCCTCGACGAGCTCCGCGTAGCGTGAGGCGATTGCGATATTGCTCTTCGCCAGCACCATATCCATGTTCGAGAGCAGCGTTTGAAAAAATGGCCACTCGCGGTACATCTCCCGTAATATTCTCATGCCGTCCCGCGGCCGTGCGGCAAGCCAAGCCTTTATCGCCGTTCCGAACCCGTACCAGCCCGGCAGCATGAGCCGGCATTGCGACCAGCCGAACACCCAAGGGATCGCGCGCAGGTCCTCGAGGCGCGTCGAGTTTTTGCGTGAGGCGGGACGGCTGCCGATGTTTAGATTCGCGATTTCCCCGATGACAGTCGATTCCCAGAAGTAGCGTTCGAACCCGGCCGTTTCGTATACGAGGCTCCGATACGCTCGATAGGCATGGTCGGAGAGTTCCTCCATGGCTGCGAAGTGCTCCTGGCGCGGCGCGGTTTGGTCCGGCTGCAGGAGCGTCGCCTCGAGGCAGGCGGCAGCAAGAATCTCAAGGTTCCGCCGGCCCACCTCCGCTTGCGAATATTTCGCGGCGATCACCTCGCCCTGTTCGGTGATGCGGATTTGCCCCTGCACCGCTCCTGAGGGCTGCGCGAGGATGGCCTGATAACTCGGCCCGCCGCCACGACCGACGGATCCGCCACGGCCGTGGAACAGACGTAGCACGATCCCATGACGGCGGAATGTGTCGATAAGCGCGGTTTCTGCCTTGTAGAGCTCCCAGCCTGAGGTCAGGAAGCCGCCATCCTTATTGCTATCGGAGTAACCGAGCATCACCTCCTGCGTCCGGCCACGACTTTCCAGGAGGCAAGCGTACTCAGGCACAGTGAGGAGTTCGTCCATGACGCTGCCGCAGTTGCGCAGATCGGCAATCGTCTCGAACAGCGGGACAATGTTCACGTCGAGCTCGCGCTCGCGCGGCCGCAACAGTCCTGCCTCCTTGAGCAGCAGCGCTACCTCGAGAAGATCCGAGACCCCGTTCGTCTTCGAGATCACGTAGTTGGGAACCGCGGCCTTGCCATAACGCCGGTGTGCATCGGCCGCTTCGCGCAGGATTGTGAGCTCCGAGGCTGTCTCCGCGGAATAGCGGAGGAAAGGCGAAGAAAGCAGTCGCGCGGTCTTGAGTTCCTCGCACAGGAGTGAGATGCGGGCAGCTTCGGGGAGGCCAGCATAGTTCGAGGCGGTGCAACTCATCTCGAACAGTTCGCCCACCGTGCGCTCATGCACCTCGGAATTCTGGCGCAGATCGATGCCTGCGAGATGAAAGCCGAAAGTGTTGGCCGCGCGACGCAGGCTGCGCAGGCGACCGCGCGCCAGCATCTTGGAGCCATTTGCCGCGAGCGAACGATAAAGAATGTCGAGGTCGGCAGCGAATTCGGCGGCCTCGGCATAGGGCGGCGCCTCACCTACAGCGTGGCGCGACGCCTCGGCCTGCCCGAACGCCCGCGCCGTCGCGGCCAGGCGCGCATAGATACCAGAGACAACTAGACGATAGGGTTCGTTGCGGCGCTGCGGCGAGCGATCAGGCGAACGCTCGGCCAGGTCCTTCAGCTGATTGGATATTGTGACCAGCCGCGCATCGAGCGATAGTTCGCCGCCTAAAAGGTGCACTTCATCGAGGTAGAATTTGAGCGCGCGCTCGCTTTGCATGCCCAGCGCTTGTCGCAGCACTTCGGCCGTGACGAAGGGATTGCCGTCGCGGTCGCCGCCGATCCAGCTTCCAACGCGCAGGAAAGAAGGCAGCTCGAAGCCGTCCCAGGCGGGATCGGCCGAAGCGAGTTGGTCTTCCAACGATGCGTAGAAGCGAGGCAGCTCGCGCAGAAAAGTGTAATCGTAATAGGAAAGCCCGTTAGCGACCTCGTCTACGACTTCTAGTCTGCTCCCGCGCAGCATGCTGGTCTGCCACAGCGTGAGCACGGCGCAACGCAAGGCCTCCTCATTTGCCGCCGTCTCTTCCGGCGTGAGCCGAAAGCGATCCCGTTCCGCCAGTAGAGCCGCCACGTCCATCTCACGGTCGATCGTGCTTCTCCGCCTCACCTCCGTCGGATGCGCGGTGAGTACCGGGCAAACGATGGCACTCGTGAAGAAGTTCTGCAGCCTAGACCGGGAAGTGGCCGCATCACGAGCGCGAGTAAGCGCGTGGGCCATGGTGCCTTCGCGGGGTGCCGAAGCGGCCAGCGCGTGGGCTCTGGTGCGGCGGATGTGATGTTGGTCTTCGGCGATGTTGGCGAGCTGCGAAAAGTAGCTGAAAGCGCGGATGATTTGGATGCTCTGACCATCCGAAAGATTATTCAATATCGCCTCGAGCTCATGCCGCGCGGCTTCATCTTCGTTGCGGTGGAAGCGGACCGAGGTCTGGCGAATGTGCTCAACGATCGCGAAGACGGGCTCGCCTTCTTGGCTGCGGACCGTGTCGCCAAGAATGCGGCCGAGAAGACGGATATCGTCACGGAGCGGCAGATCCTTGTCGGGAGTTTCAAGCGAATCCATGATCACTCGAATTCGAAATATGCGGCGACTGAGGCGGCCTCGAATTTAATGACGGCGATCGGGGCTTCCCTTGTCGCGCCGAAGTCGTGCACCACCAAATCCTAGCGGGTGTGCGACAAACGGATCAACCTGCCGAGTGCGTGCCGCGCCCGGATTCGGCGGCGACGAAGGCGCCTTTGCGGGAGCGTGCAATGACTAACCTTTCGGTGCGGAGCGGCCTTGCGAAACGTGCGATTCCTGTCGCGCCGTTGCCGTTTCTGCAGTTGCGGCCGCAAGCCGATCTATTCGCAACGCAGCCTGCCTGTGACAAACGGCTGCGCGGCGGTTCGCCTGCATACAGATCAAATCGGCGTGTCCGCGCGCGATCAATTCGCAGTGCCGCGTTCCGTCGGCTGTAGACGCCGACGCCGCAGCCTACAATGGACAACCGCCGACGCTATGTGGCGTGAATGTCTTGTTGCTCGGTTCAATCCTTCGGTCCGGGCGTGATGGTGACTCGGAGCACCTCAGCAACAGTCGGATAGTAAAAGCCGTCCTTCACTTCGCTGATGGGTCGCACCACGCCACGCTCGGCAGGGCCCGTGTTCGGGGCGGGCTGGAGCGGCGCCTGGTTCGGGCCCAGGCCGGGTTCCTCATTGACCTCGGTGCCCGCATCCCAGAGCAGAATTTGCGAGGTGATGTCGCCGGCGGCTGGCTTGCCGCTGGCATCGAACAGGGCGATGCCTTCCTCCCTGGGAGCGTAGAACAGGTCGTTGGACTGTACGAACATGGTGGCGATGGTCAACCGCTCACCGGGCTTCGCGGTGACCTTGAACTCGAAAACATCCCCCGGCCAGATGTCTCCGGGACTGCCAGCTCCGACTGGAGTGTCGGTGGAGCCCACACGGACGATGCCCGGCTGGCCTTTCAGAGATTTCTCCAGCGGGCCCGTAGGTCCATCCTCCGCCAGGGCCTCGAGTCCCTTGCCGCGATCCGGCTTGCCGGACGTGAACAGCGGCGCGCGGTTCGTATGAATGACGTAGAGGACAGGCGCCACTCCCACTGGTTCCGTCTTGCCGTTGGAAAGCTTCAGGGCGTCCCCCGCGGAGACGTTCTCGATGCGCACGGCAAATATCCGGTCATCCGCCTGGGCAGATACCCCAGCCATGAGAAGCAGCAGCGTCGCGAGCTCGGATCTCCTCAGAGTTCTTTGCGACATGGTCGACCTCCTTCCCTGAACTCGATTGCTCTTCACGGCCGAACTGCCAGTTGCAGCCGCTGCTCGCCCGAGGCAGTTGGCGCGGTCTTCCGGGCTTAGCGGTTTCGAACGCGAACGCTTTGGCAATTTTGCTTCGATTGGCGCGGTCTTGCGCTCATCGTGCATGGGGGAAGCGCTCAGGCGAAAAGAGGCCAAATGGCTGCCTCCGGCGAGCGCGGCTACCATCGAAGATTGCGCCACGGCGGAGCAAATCTGAGCAATTCAACGACAGCTATTTTCCGCGAGATCACCACCTTCTCGTATTCGAGAGCTGCCGCTTCGTCTGGACGGCTATAAGCAGGAAACGCAAGGCCGTCCGCTCAGTCTGACCGAGGACTGACATGAGAACAGCCGTAGATCTCTACAAGCGCGTGACCGCATCGGTCGGGTGGCCCCTTTACGCGATCCCGCTTCGGCTCGTCGTGGGGTTCGGCTTCATGGAGCACGGCTACGCCAAGCTCGCACGCGGACCCGAGTCGTTCGCGGCGATCCTCCATGCGCTCGGAATGCCCGCTCCTACGCTCTTCGCGTGGATCACGATCGTCGTCGAATTGTTCGGCGGGCTGCTCAACGATCTCAAGTCCGCCGGCTACAAGGTTGTGTTCATGAAGCCGAAATTCGCAGTCACGACGATCGCCTCCTACGACGAGGTGATCATGAAGCAAGTAAAGGGCCCTGCGAGCGACGGGCGCTCGATCTCGAGTGTTGTGCGCACGATCAGTGAGTAGCGCTCGCTTGCAGCGTTGACCAAGCAATCAGATCAATTGCCGTTGCAACTCGTCGGCCAGGCCGTGCAGCCTTGGAAAGAAATGGCCGTGCATCGCCTTGAGCGGCATGCGCTCGCTATGAACGCCGACATTCAACGCGGCGATGATTCTGCCGTCCAGCTTTCGCAAAGGAACGGCAATCGACCGAAAACCGATTTCGACCTCTTGATCGACGAGCGCGTAGCCGTCTTCGCGCGCTTTGAGAATTGCCTTGCGTAGCTCCTTCTTGTCGACGATGGTGGATTTCGTGACTTTTTTCGGAACAACGTGCGCAAGGAATTTATCCAACTCGCGCTCGTCCAAAGCTGCAAGCAGGATCCGACCAAGGGCGGTCGCCACCGCCGGCAGTCGGAATCCGATCTGCGCGCTGACAGGAATGACGCGCTTAGGTGAAGCATGCGCAATCATCATGATGTCTTCACCATCCAAGACGGCGACGGAGCAAGATTCGTCGATCTCTTTGCCCAGTCGCTCAAGTGCGGGCTGCAAAATGTCCGAGACGGCATTCGACAGCAAATAGGCGCGGGCCAGCATCAGAACGCGAGGCGTCAGCCGGAACAACCGATCGTCCACCTCGGCGTAGCCGAGCTGCACAAGCGTGTGGAGCGTTCGCCGGACCGACGCGCGTGGGAGATCGACAAGCTTTGAGATATCGCTCAGCGTGAGCCGTTTGCGATCCTGATTGAATGTTTCGAGGACGCGTAGTCCGCGCGCAAGGGCTTCGAGAAAATCCGGCCCCGAAGCTTCCATCAGCCGTTGCTCGGAGGCGGATCGCTTGAGAGTCGGCATCTCGAGGCTCCCGGGGCTTGCCACGCCCAGCTTTATCGGTTCTAATTCGAACTTATGTTCGTTCAGCGAACAAAAATACCAGCCCTCAGATCGGGCGTAAAGGGATTTGGAGTATCAGCCATGCTGAGCGCAGAGCAGAACGATCGCATCACTCGTGCCGGACCGGGTACGCCTGGGGGAGCGTTGTTGCGCCGATATTGGCAACCGGCGGCGCTGGTCGACGAACTGGTCAGCAGCCGGCCAATTAAGCCAGTCCGGCTGCTTGGCGAAGACCTCGTGATCTATAGAGACGAGAAAGGCCGTTACGGCCTTCTCGGTCGCGCGTGCCCACATCGCGGGACTGACCTGGCTTATGGTCGTCTTGAAGATGGTGGGTTGCGCTGCGCCTTTCATGGTTGGCTGTTCGACGTAGAGGGCAAATGCCTGCAAACGCCGGCCGAGCCCGAAGACAGCAACATGTGCCGCAACATCCGGCAGAAGGCATACCCAGTGGTCGAGCGAAGCGGAATCCTATTCGCTTATATGGGGCCCGGAAAGCCGCCGGAATTTTCGCAGTTCGATTGCTTTATCGCACCGAACACGCACACTTTCGCATTTAAGGGCATGATCGACTGCAACTGGCTGCAATCGTTGGAAGTCGGCATCGATCCGGCGCACACCTCATTCCTGCATCGTTTCTTCCATGACGAGGACCCAAAGCAAGGCTACGGAAAGCTGTTCCGTGACAAATCGATCGATTCCGAAATGCCAATGACAAAAATTATGCGTGACTTTCCGCGTCCGTGCATCGAGGTCGAGCAGACCGATTTTGGATTTCGCATCCTAACGCTGCGCGAGATCAACGCGAAGAACATGCATGTGCGCGTGACAAATCTGATGTTCCCCAACGCCTTCGTCATCCCGATGAGCCGGGACATGACGATCACCCAATGGCACGTGCCAATCGATGATCGCAAACATTACTGGTACGCGATCTTCACGAGTTTCGGCGAACCGGTGAACAAGGACGAGATGCGTCGCCAACGCCTCGAGCTTTACGAATTGCCGGACTACATTCCACGCAAGAACAAGAGCAACAACTACGGTTTCGATCCGCACGAGCAGGAGCACCAGACCTATACGGGCATGGGCGCCGACATCAACGTCCACGATCAGTGGGCGTGCGAATCGATGGGCGCGATAGTAGACCGCACCCAAGAGCATCTCGGCCGCTCCGACAAAGCGATTGCCGCATACCGGCGCCTGCTGCGGATGGCAATCGACGCAGTCGATAAGGGCAATCAAGCCCCTATGATATTCGACGTAGGATCGGCTGCGAAGATTACCGGACCGGCGGCGATAGACGGTATCGGTCCTACGGAGGATTGGCAGGGCTATTGGCAGAGAGCTGACGCAAGCAAGCGTAATTCTGCCAGTTGGGCCAACTAGCGCTGAATTTCCGCGAGCAGAATTTATGTCGCCACCCAAGTGCCGATCACTCGACTCGAGCTTCGTTGATCGGCATGGCCTCTGGAGCGATGCGCAAGAGGGCGCAGCTGCGGCTGTGGTCAAGGCGATCAGCCAGAAGAACCTCGAGCTGGTGCGCTTCTCGTTCCCTGATCAACACGGCGTGCTGCGCGGCAAAACGCTGGTGGCAGCGGAGGCATCGCGCGCGTTGCGCAGCGGCGTCACGATGACGAGCACGCTGCTCGCCAAGGACACGTCGCATCGCACCGTGTTTTCAGTGTTTGAAGCGGGCGGTGGCATGGGTCTGTCCGAAATGGGCGGCGCCGGCAATTTCGTCATGGTCGCCGATCCGGAAACTTTTCGTGTGTTGCCGTGGGCGCAGAACACCGGCTGGCTGTTGTGTGATTCCTATTTCCCGAATGGCAAGCAGGTTCCGATCGCGACGCGCCAGCTCTATCGCGATGCCTTGGCAAAGCTAGCCGAGGCCGGCTTCGATTATTGCGCCGGACTTGAGGTGGAGTTTCACCTCTTCAAGACCGAGGATCTTTGCCTTGCACCCGAGGCGCTCACCTGGCCGTCGGAACCACCAAGGGTGAGCCATACGACGCACGGCTTTCAGTATCTCACCGAGGGGCGCTACGACCAAGTCGCGCCCATCATGGATGTTTTGCGGAATAATGTCGCGGCGCTCGGCCTGCCACTACGCTCGCTTGAGGTCGAACTCGGGCCAAGCCAGTACGAATTCACGTTTGCGCCCGAGACCGGCATGGCGCCGGCAGATGCGATGGTGCTTTTTCGCAGCGCCCTAAAACAGGTGGCGCGGCGGCACGGCTATCTCGTGAGCTTCATGTGCCGGCCGCGGCTGCCCAATGCGTTGGCCAGTGGCTGGCATCTGCACCAGTCGCTGCTCGATAGAAAATCCAACACGAACGCCTTCATGTCGCGCAGCGAAGTGCTTTCACCGCTCGGGAGCTGTTTTCTTGCCGGGCTACTGAGCAATGCGCGCGCAGCAACCCCGTTCGCGACGCCTACGCTCAACGGCTACAAACGCTATCACGGGGTCAATACCATGGCGCCGATCCAGGCGATCTGGGCGCAGGACAACCGCGGCGTAATGATACGGGTGCTTGGTGCGCCCGGCGATCCGGCGACGCACCTCGAGAACCGCATCGGAGAGCCGTTGGCCAATCCCTATCTCTACATGGCATCACAGATTTACGCGGGCCTGGACGGCATCACCCGCAAGCTCAATCCCGGCCCGTCTGGTGACGCGCCGTATCAAAGCTCCGCTGAGCCCTTGCCGGCTACTCTTGAAGAGGCGCTCGCGGCGCTTCGCACGAACGCCTGCTTTCGCTCCGGTTTTGGTGATCGCTTTGTGGACTATTACGTGCACATCAAAGAGGCGGAGATTGCGCGGTGCCGCAAGGAGACAACGGACAAATCGGCGGACACTGAAGCCACCGCGTGGGAGCACCGAGAATATTTCGATTTATTCTGACGCGATCGGCCTATCTCCCCGACAGAGGCAGCTACGGGTCGTATTTAGTGCTTGACTACACATTGCGTCGATGCTAGAAGATTCGCGCCTTGCTCACTGAGGGCGTGTTCTAGAGACGATCCTGAATGCGGAGCGAGGTGTGGCGTCCTGCGGCGGCGGCTCGTAACCGTCGTCCCGGGAGGCACGGGACCCCGCCCGCCAGGCACTACGACCTGGCTGCGAGGAGCTCGCTGCACGGATTCCGGAGGCAATGCCGGAGACGGAAGCGCGGACCCGGGAGCCAAAAACCGCCACGGTGGAGCGCCGGGAGGCGTGCGTCCCGCGTATGGGACGCAAGGCGCCTGGCGTGCCGCGTAGGCACGCACAACGGGTGCTCCGCTGAGCACCCCAACGTCTCTCGGCGCTCCGCCCACCCCTCGACGGGGTGAGCGAAGCTAAAGAGGCAAAGCCCGGACGCAGCAATGCGGGCGCGGGAACGAGATGGGCTGTTTGAAATCGTGAAGAATGCCGCAGGCGATGTCCGTCCTCATCCTGAGGAGCGCGCACGCCAGAACCTTTCTGCGAACTCGAACGTGCGTGCGCGCGTCTCGAAGGATGAGGACGAGCCACTGTGTGCGCCCTCATGCTTCGAGACGCATCGCAGCGCGCCACGGCCGTCGGAAGGACCTGTGCACGCATCGAGCTGCGATACTCCTCAGCATGAGGGCGAGAAGGTGCCGTGCATTTTGGCGAAATGAACCCAACGGCCATTTTGGGCAAACCAACCCAACGGCTTCGCGGGTCGGCCGCGCAGATGCCGCCCTCGATGCGAGTCCGGCGCCGGCGCAACAAGCAAGACAGCTACTGTTTGGGAATCCCGGCGCGCTCGATCACGGCCGCCCATTTGGCGATATCGGCGGTGAGCCGGGCCTTGAGCTCCGCAGGCGTGCTGGCCTTGGCTTCGATCCCGAAGTCGGCGTAGCGCTGCTTCACCTCGGGCGTGGCCACGATCTCGCGAATGTTCTTGTTCAGGACATCGATGATTTCCGTCGGCGTGCCGCGCGGAGCGAACACGCCGTTCCACGACACCACTTCATATCCCGCAACACCCGCCTGAGCGACCGTGGGCACGCCGGTCAAGAACGGCGAGCGCTCCTTGCCGGTCGTGGCCACTGCGCGGATCTTGTTGTCCTGCAAGGTCGACTTCATGGCGGCGTAGAAATCGACCATGAGCTGCACGTCGTTGCGCAGGAGCGCGACGATGACGTCGGGCGTGCCGCGGTACGGGATGATCTGCACCTTGAGCCCGGCCGACGCCCTGAACAGTTCGGCCGCGAGGTTCTGCGTGCTGCCCACATTGATGGTGGCGATGTTGAGCGTGCCGGGTTGTGCACGCGCGCTCTTGATGAAGTCGTCGAGCGTTTTGAACTCGGACTCCATGTTAGTGGCGAAGACCACATCGAAGGCGCCGATGGTGGAGATCGTCGCAAATTCGTTGACCGGATCGAACGGCAGGGCCTTGTAGATGGCGGCGCTGATCGCGGTGCCGTTGGTGACGAGGCCGATCGTGTAGCCGTCGGGCGCCTGCGAAAGCACCGCACGCGCCGCCGCGATCCCGCCCGGCCCGGGTTGGTTTTCGACGACAAAGCGTTGCCCGAGCTTGTCGCCGAGTTTCTCCGCCGCGAGGCGCGTGGTTATGTCGGCGAGACCGGCCGCCGCAAAAGGCACGACGACGCGCACGGGCCGGCTGGGATAGTTTTGCTGCGCGTGCGCAAAACTCGGGGCCAACCCGACGGCTGCCGCTGCAGCGGGGAGCATGGTCGAAAACTGCCGTCGCGTGATGCGGTGCTCGGTCATTTGTCCTTCCCGTTCGAGTGCGCCGGACCTCGCTGGATCAAGCACGGCCGCGCAGTTCATGCAACAGCGGTGCGGCGGCGCCTTTGCCGCAGACACTCACACCTTCTCCTCGATGACGCTGGCGCGCACGTCGTCTTCGATCAGCCGCCAGATGTGATCCACGTAACGCACGAATTCGGCCGTGCGCTTGATCGCCAGCGCGCGCGGACGCGGCAGCTCGATCGCAACATTTTCCCGCAGCCGGCCCGGCCGGCGCGCGAACACAAGCACGCGGTCGGCCAGGAACACCGCTTCGTCGATCTGGTGAGTGACGAACAAGACGGTTTTGCGCCCGGCTTCCCAGATGCGCATCAGCTCCGTTTGCATGATCTCGCGGGTCTGCGCGTCGAGGGAGGAGAACGGCTCGTCCATCAGGAGGATTTCCGGATCGATGGCCAGCGCGCGAGCGAGATTGACGCGCTGGCGCATGCCGCCTGACAGCTGGCGCGGATGGTAATCCTCGAAGCCCTCGAGCCCGACGAGCTTGAGAAGCTCCATGGTGCGCTGTCGTGCCGCCGGACCGACTTGGCCCGCAACTTCGCGCCCGATGATGGCGTTCGCGAACACGGTGCGCCAGGGCAGGAGATTGTCGGTCTGGAACACGAAGCCGCGATCGAGACCCGGTCCGCTGACGGGGCGGCCGTCGAGCTTGACCTCGCCGGCGCTGGCCGGTTCGAGACCCGCAACGATGCGCAGGAACGTCGTCTTGCCGCAGCCCGACGGACCGACCAGCGCGATGAACTCGCCGCGCTCCACGACGAGATTGATGTCTTGCAGGGCGCGCAATTCGCCGAACGATTTGCCGAGATGGGAGATTTGCAGCTTCGGCGCCACCTGGCTCTAATCCTTGGTCCAAGGCACGAGCCGGTTCTCGAGCCACCCGAACCCGGCGGTGAGCGCGATTCCCGCCGCTGCCAGCACAACCACGCCGGCAAAGAGCTCCGGCATATTGAAGGCGTCCGCCGATTGCGCAATCAGGCGGCCGAGTCCGGCGCGCGAGCCGAACAGCTCCGCCACCACGACGCCGATCAAGCCGCGTCCGATGCCGAGCTTGAGCCCGGCGAGAATGAAGGGCACGGCCGATGGCAGCGACACCTTGAAGAAAATCTGGCGCGAGGTTGCGCCGAACGAGCGCAACATTTCGATCAGCCGCTCGCTCGTCGTGCGCAGACCGGCCTCGGTGTTGATGGTCACCGGAAACAGCACCAGGAAGATGACCACGAGCACCTTCGACCAGATGCCGATGCCGAGCCAGAGAATGAACAAAGGGGCGAGCGCGATCGTCGGCGTGGCATAGAGCCCTGAAATCCAGGGCTGCAGCACCCGCTTCATAGTTGGGCTTTCGGCCATGGCAAATCCGATCGCCACGCCCAATACGCTCGCAATCGCGTAACCTAGCGCAAACTCGATGCCGCTGATCGATATGTGCCGCCACAGCTCGCCGCTTCTCGCGAGCGCCGCAATCGCCATGAAGATCTGCGAGGGCGCGGCCAGGAACAGCGCGTTGGCGACGAGAAATCGACTCACCAGCTCCCACAGCAGGAGCCCGCCGAGAACCGAGAGAATGCCGGCGACGTAAAGGCGCGGCAGACGGATGCTCCGGCGCGCCTGCGCACGCTGCTGCGCCACGCCTTCGACGCCGCTCATGGACAAGCTAGTCCGTCAGCTGGGTCACGCCCGGCAGTACGAAGCGTTCGACGTCGGTCGAGCCCTCGATGTCACCGAGCTCTTTGAGCGCCTTGAGCAGCGCGCCCATCTTGGTTCGCGACACCCTGCCCGTTTTCTCGAAGAACGCGTGCTTGTGGAGGAAGTCGTAGGAACGCGCGACGTCCTCCTCCTTGAGCTTGCTCGCATCCACCATGATCTTGACCGCCTGCGCCCGGTTCTGCGGGTCGGAGAACCAGGCCAAGCTCTTGTTGTGGACGGAAAGCACCTTCGCAAGCGTGCCCTTGTGGGAATTGGCCCAGGACCGACCGACCACGGCGCCGGCGAAAGGCAATTCCGGCGCGTAGTCGATGGTGAGGCCGAGATTGGTGAATCCCGCGGACTCCGCATAGAAATTGAAAGGTGGCAGGAGAATCGCAGCATCGACGGCGCCGCCTTGCAACGCCGAGAAGCGGGCCGAGGTCGCACCTGCAAACACGGTGTCGTAATCGCCGGGCTTGAGTCCATTCGGGCCCGCCATGCGCTCGAGATAGATACGCGTGATATCCTTCGGGCCGCCGATGGAGATGGTTTTGCCCTTCAGATCCGCCCACTTCTTGATCGCCGGTTTTGCCAGCACCGCATAGGGCGGAGCCTGCATTTCGATCCGTACGATGGCGATCGGCGAGCCCTTGTCGATGGCACGCATAGGATCGGCAAGTCCCGTGGAGAGCGCGACATCGAGGGAGCCGGCTGTGAGTTGCTGCGAGAGTGCCGCGCTCGACTGGATGAATACAAGGTCGGGCTTGAGGTCCTCGGCAGCGTAGTAGCCCTGGGTGAGCCCGACATAGATCGGCCAATGGGTCGAGGAGACAGCGCCCACCATGCCAACGACAATGGTTTCCGCCCTCGCCATCGGCGACACAGCGATTGTCGCGCCCGCGAGCAGCGATGCAAACGTGTTTCTCAGGGATCGAGCCATGAGCATGTTTACTCCATCATTGCTTGGCGGTCTGCGCGCGATAGTGTCGCGCGATCTCCGCGCCGGTCGTCTTCCACACCCGCGCGTGATTGCAGATGTAGCCGAGTGCGGCGTCGAAGGCATCGATGCGATGCGGCACGCCGGTGAGATAGGGATGTAGCGCAATTGCCATGACGCGGCCCGACTCAGCGCCCTCGCGATAGAGCACATCGAACTGCCGGCAAATCATGTCGTGGAATTCGTCGGCGGTGCGGTGAAAGCGTTCGAACACCGGCTTGTCGTTGATCTCGTGGCTATAAGGCACGGAGATGAGCTGTTGCCCGCCATCGAGGCTCATGACGTAAGGCTGCTCGTCGTTGGTCCAGTCGCAGACATATTCGCAGCCTTCCGCCGCGAGCAGATCGAGCGTGTCCCAGGTCTCCTGCAAGCCCGAACCCAGCCAGCCGACCGGCCGCGTACCGGTGGCGTCGGCGATGGTCGCCAGCGCGCGGCGAATGATCGCCTTTTCCTCGCCCGGCGGCGCTTCGTTGAGGCGGCGCGTATTGCTCTCGCAATGGCCCATCCATTCCCAGCCGCGCTTCCCGCCTTCTTCGATGATCTCGGGATGATAAGCGCACAGATCGCTATTGAGCGCGACGGTGGCACGCATTCCGTACCGGTCGAGCACCTGCATGAGGCGGAACACTCCCACTCGATTGCCGTAGTCGCGCGACGACCACGACGGGATGTCGGGGACCGGCGTGCCGGGACCGCCCGAGCCGGCGGGCACCTTCTCCATGAGCGAGAAGAACTCGATATTGGGGATCACCCAAAGCGCGACATGCGCGTCCTGTGGCCAGGTCAGGCGCGGACGGCGGATGATGGGCGAATAGGGAAACGGACCATACGGGGCGGGCTTCATCTTGCGCCTTTGGCAATCGGCTGACTGCGCCTTCGGCTCAGCTCGCTTTTTTGACGGCGAGGCCGTCGAGGTGGGCGATCACCTCGTCGACGTGCATCACGTCGGCGTATTTGTGATGCATGTCGAACAGGTTGACCTTGTGCGAAAGAATGCTGCGGTCGAAGCAGCATTCCTCGACCAGAACGACATGAAACCCGAAGGAATAGGCGTCGACCGCGGTCGCGCGCACGCAGCCGGAGGTGCTCTCGCCGCAGATGATGAGCGTTTGCACGCCAAGCTGGGTGAGATGCGCGACGAGCGGTGTGCCGAAGAACACGCTGGCGCGCTGCTTGGTGATGACGACGTCCTGCGGTTGCGGCTTAAACTCCGGCCGGATGGCGTAATCGGCCGCATCGGCCGGCGGCTTGGCGCGCTTGGTCGCCGTCACCAGCCCGGGGCGACTTTCCGCGCGCGTATCGCCGGTCGAATAGAAGATCGGAAGCCCGGCACGGCGCGCCGCAGCCAGCAATCGCTTGGTTGGCTCGATCGCGGCAAACGCATATTCGCCGCAGCTGTTCGGATGAGTATTGGCGAGCTCCGCGGGCGGCCGCGGCCCGCCCCGATAGACCACGTCGTAGAGATCGACCGCCAGCAAGGCCGGACCCGCGCCGACGAACACCTTGCGGCGGTAACTGGAATACACCTGCAGTACGTCCGGCGTGATGACGTCTTTCCAGCAATGGTCTTCGAAATCATCGCTCATCGTCTTGCTCCGGTCGTGAGACCGCGCGGGTGCGCGTTCGGGCAGCGCCAATTCCGATCAAGCCTAGCGGGGCATTAAGCCCAAGTACATTTCGATCTGCGTAAGCGAAAAGCGTGCCACGCTACTGCAACGAGGCCCGCGCCCAAATCTCGCCGCGAACCTATCCCTGCGCCGCCGGCGCGGTCTCGGCCATCAGCCAGTCGAGATAGCCTCGATCGACGCTCTCGAGCGGGATCACTAGCAGGGCGGGCGTAGCGTAGGAGTGCATCTCTTTGACCGCCGTGCTGACGCGCTCGGCGAGCGAGCTGCGGGTCTTGATGATCATCACCACCTCCTCGCCGCGCTCGATCGTGCCCTGCCAGCGATAGTGCGAAATCATCCCCGGCAGGATGTTGACACAGGCACACAGATGCTGCTCGACCAGCGCGCGTCCAGCCCGCTCCGCCTCGACAACGGATGGATAGGTCGTATAGACGAAGACCGCGCGCTCCATGTTCGCCACCTTCCGCTGCGGGCGCTGCCGCCCGCCGCTGCGCCTCGACACCGAGGCATCAACCATTCCCCGACGAGGCCCTGCGATGAGCCCCGCGACCCCGAGCTTCGAGCGGATAGCCTTCGTCGCCAGCCCCATTGCCGAGGCGCGTGAGGCGTTCGAGCGGCTCGCTGCCCGCTATGGCAACCTCCCGCCCGAGACTGCCGATGTCATCGTCGCGCTCGGCGGCGACGGGCTCATGCTGCAGACCCTGCACCGGTTCATGAGCACGGGCAAGCCGATCTACGGCATGCATCGCGGCACCGTCGGATTCTTGATGAACGAGTTTCATCCGGACCATCTGCCGGAGCGCCTCGCCAAGGCTCGAGTGACAGTGATTCATCCGCTGCTCATGCGGGCTCACGACAGCGAGGGCGATACCGTCCAGTTTCACGCCTTCAACGATGTCTTTCTCTATCGCCAGACCTATCAGGCGGCGAGGCTGCGCATCCTGATCGACGGCGAGGAGCGGCTCAGCGAACTCGTGGCCGACGGCGTGCTGGTGGCCACGCCGGCCGGATCGACCGCGTATAATTTCTCCGTTGGGGGTCCGATCATTCCGATCAGGGCGCCGCTGATGGCGCTGACCCCGATCAGCCCGTTCCGGCCGCGGCGCTGGCGCGGCGCGCTCTTGCCCGATAGCGCGCGCGTGCGTGTCGACGTGCTCGAGCCGGAGAAGCGCCCGGTCGCGGCAGTCGCCGACCACGACGAGGTTCGTTCGGTTTGCTCCGTCGACATCCACATGGATCACAGCATCTCCATGCAGATGCTGTTCGATCCGGGGCACAGCCTCGATGAGCGGATTCTGCGGGAGCAATTCGGGTACTGAGGTGCCTTGGCTTCCCGGCTGAGGATCGAGCGCGTTAGGATCGTTGCCCGGCTCTGATCGACAGGCCGGGACAAACGCGCGATAATCGAGTGATCCCTGGCGGGGCGAGTATTGTCGCCCACAGCGGTCTTAACGAGCACGATCCATGTTCTCGAAGCTCAAAGCGGCATGGAGCCGACTCGTCGGCGGGCAAGCAACGGGCGGGGCGGAAGGGCCGCCCCCGCCTGCGGTCGAATACAAGGGTTACCGCATCCGCCCGACCCCATATCGAACGAACGGTCTCTACCAGACTGCCGGGATCATCGAGAAAGACACCCCCGAGGGAATGAAGGAACACCGTTTCATCCGGGCCGATACCCATCATAGCCGGGAAGACGCGATTGCGTTCGCGATCTCCAAAGCCAAGCAGATCATCGACCTGCAAGGCGACCGTATCTTTGTGCAAGCCAACGGCGGTTGACGGCGGCATCGGCGGCTGAGCAGAAAACGTCTGACGGCTCCGATCTGAACTGGAGGAAAGGCCATGGCGCAGGACACTGAGCTGCGCCGCCACAAACGCGGCGGCATCTATTTCGACGACTTCGTGGTCGGCCACCTCTACGAGCATCCGCTCACGCGGACGGTCACGCAGATGGACAACATGCTGTTTTCCAACATGACCTTGAACCCGCAGCCGCTGCACATCGATCGCCATTTTTGCGAGCAGGAGACCGAGTGGGGACAGCCGCTGATGAACTCGCTGTTCACGCTGGGGCTGATGATCGGCATCATGGTCAACGACCTCACCGTCGGCACCACCATCGCCAATCTCGGCATGACCGAGGTGAAATTCCCTCACCCGCTGTTCGAGGGTGACACTGTGCACGTCACCACCGAGGTCATCAGCAAGCGCGAATCGACCTCCCGGCCGGGCGCCGGCATCATCGAGTTCCACCACCGCGCCTACAATCAGGACAACAAGCTCGTGGCCGAATGTCGCCGTCAGGTCTTCATGCGCATGCGGCCGCGGTGATGCGTTCACTGCTGTTCGTCCCGGCAGACGCCGCAAAAAAGCTCGACAAGGCGATGACCAGCGGCGCCGACGCGCTGATCGTCGACCTGGAAGACTCGATACCGACCCCGAGCAAAGCGGACGCACGGCTAAGCGCCGCAGCGTTCATCCGAGATGCCGTGACGGCTACGCAGCGCCCTCGCCTGTTGGTTCGCATCAACGGATTTACGACCGGCTTCGCCGATGCCGACCTCGATACGGTCGCGCCGGCGCGTCCGGACGCCATCATGCTGCCGAAAGCGGAGGGCGGCGCCGACGTCGTGCGTGCCGATGCAAAGCTTTCGGTGCGTGAGGCAATCGCGGGCCTGCCCGACGGCTGCATCAAGATCGTCGCGATCGCCACCGAAACCGCAACCGCGCTGTTCCTGGCCGGCACCTATTGCGGGGCCAGTGCGCGCCTCGAGGCCTTGACCTGGGGCGCGGAAGATCTTTCGGCCGAGCTCGGCGCCGAGGCGAACCGCGACGGCGATGGCCGTTTTCTCGATCCATACCGGCTCGCGCGCGCGCTTTGCCTGGCGGGCGCCGCAGCGGCGCGGGTGCAAGCCATCGATACCGTTACCGTCGATTTCCGCAATGCTGCAGCGCTGCGCCGCGAAACCGAGGAAGCCCGCCGCGACGGCTTCACCGGCAAAATGGCGATTCATCCGGTGCAGGTGCCGCTTATCAACGAGGTGTTCACCCCCTCGGCCGCGGCGGTTGCACAGGCGCGCGCCGTCGTCGCTGCGTTCGAGGCCAATCCGAGCAAGGGAACGATCGGTATCGACGGGGTCATGTACGACCGACCGCACCTGGAGCGCGCCCGCCAAGTGCTGGCGCGAGCGCAAGCGGCGGGGATCGCCTGAGATCGTCAGTTCGTCGCCTTGCGCAGCGCTCGCCTACTTCGTTTTCCCGTACACCGCGTCGGGATCGAACGTTCGCTCGCCGTCGCGAAATTCGAGCGTCACCGCCCCTGCCTTGCCAAGCGGCACCGCCCGATAGAAACATGAGCGGCGTCCGGTATGACAAGCGCCGGGGCCCTCCTGCTCGACCACGATCCACACCGCGTCCTGGTCGCAATCGACCCGCATCTCGACAACACGCTGCCGGTGACCGGAGGATTCGCCTTTGCGCCAGAGGCTTCGGCGCGAACGACTGAAATACCAGGCTTCGCCGGTGGCAATAGTCTGCTGCAACGCCTGGGCGTTCATGTGAGCGACCATCAGCACGTCGCCCGACCGCGCTTCGGTGACGACACAAGTAACGAGCCCATCCGCGTCGAATTTGGGCGCCAACACGCGACCTTCTTCGACCTCGTCAATTGACCCGCGCCGGGCAAAGGGTGAAGGTTCGTCGGCCAAGCAGACCCTCGCGCAAATCCAAGTCTTCCTCGCGGGGCAACGCGCTCGGCGTGCCGGCGCGACCTTCTCTCCCGTCGTTCCCGCGCAAGCAGGAACCGATGATCACGGAGACGCGGCAGCGCATTATATCGGGATTTTATCAGAGGTGGTGGCTCGCCGCCGCGGCAAGTCCTTGATGCGCGCCGTACCGCTCACCGATCGCTGCCGCGCACCATGGTGATGAAGCGGACCTGGTCCTCAGAGCTCTCTCGAAAGGTGCCGGTAAACTGCGTGGTGATCGTAGACGACCCTGGCTTCTCCACGCCGCGCAGCGACATGCAGAGGTGCTCGGCCTCGATCATCACCGCGACTCCGCGCGGTTGCAAGATCTCCTCGATGGCGGTCGCGATCTGCGAGGTCATGTGCTCCTGCGTCTGCAGCCGGCGCGCATAGACGTCGACCAGCCGCGCGAGCTTGGAGAGCCCAACCACCCGGTCCACCGGCTTATAGGCGATGTGCGCCTTGCCCGTGAACGGCATCATGTGGTGCTCGCAATGCGAATTGAAGGCGATGTCGCGCACCAGCACGAAATCGTCGTAGCTGCCGATCTCGCTGAACGTGCGTTCGAGCACATCGACCGGGCATTGGCGATACCCGCTGTAGAGTTCGTCGTAGGCATCGATCACGCGTTTGGGTGTGTCGCGCAGGCCTTCGCGATCGGGATCATCGCCGGCATAAGCGATCAGCGTGCGCACCGCCGCGAACGCCTGCTCGCGCGTGGGCTTAGGCACGACCGGTTCCGGGGCCGCGCGTACGTGGTCGGACAGAGTTGGCTTTTCCGCGGGGGATGGTTTGGGCCAAGGCTTGACGACAGCGTCCATGCGGTCTCTCCGTTCGACCGGCGTCTGCGGCCGGGGTGTCACCGGGGCGGCCGCATCAGTCATACGCGCTCTGGGAGGACTCGACCCATGCGCGGCAACGGATGCCGCATTCCCATTTCACATGACTTCGGTGCCTTGGGCGGGCGCAAAGCCGCTCGCCTGCGTGCCCCTTGCTCGCGTCGGCGGGCTGCTCCCTATATATTGGCTTGCAAGGAGGCCGCAATCGCATCGCGGCGCAGTCACGATCGAAGCTCATGCTCAACGAGGTCTACAACACCCGAATCCTGGAATTGGCTGGGAATATTCCGCGCCTGGGCCGCCTCGAGAATGCCGACGCGACGGCGACGGCCCATTCCAAGCTCTGCGGCTCGACGGTGACGGTCGACCTCAAGATGGAAGGCGACACGGTGACCGACTTCTCCCATCAGGTGAAGGCTTGCGCGCTGGGCCAGGCCTCCTCTTCCATCATGGCGCGCAACGTGATCGGGGCGAAAGCCGACGAGTTGCGCGGCTTGCGCGAGACGGTGCGCCGGATGCTGAAGGAAAATGGTGCCCCGCCCGGCGGAAAATGGGCGGACATCGCCGTGCTCGAGCCCGTACGCGACTATAAGGCGCGGCATGCTTCGACCCTGCTGACGTTCGACGCCGTGACCGCCGCAATCGACGAGATCGAAGCCAAGCGCCGGGCCGCGATGGCGGCCGAATAACGGAACCAAGCATTCGTCGATCGAGGCTGCGGTGGGATGATCGCGCGTACGGCTGCCTGCCTGGCCGGGCTGGTCGTTTGGTGTTGGGCGCCAGTCGCGTCGGGAGCCGACTGCACTATCGAGGCTGCGCTGCTCGCCAAGGAGCAATCCGAGCTGCCGCGGCTTGACGTCGCCTCGCCAGCCGACCGGCCACCCTATTGCATCACGCTTGAGACTCTCATGGCGTTTGCCGGGCGCGTGAAGGCGCACGTCGCCCACTGCCCGAGTTCGAATTACGCGGCAACCCTCGCCGACTGGGCCAAAACCCGGATCGATTACGCCAAATTGTTCAGCCGTTACCGCTGCAGGCGCGCGCGGTGATTTCAGATCCGCCACGTCGATGGGCGGCGCCTCGGGGACTTTCGGTGCGCGGGCGCGCGCTAGTCCCGCGGCGCGGCGGGCTGGCCGACGGTTGCCAGGGACGTCGTCGATTTCGTCGGCGGCGGTCCGGCCATGTCGCTCTCGAATACCGCGTCGGCGGTCGTGAGCTTCATGCGCCGCAGCTCGTCGGTGGAAAGGCGATAGAGCGGCTCCCACGGCGGAATCCGCAGCGCCGTTTCCAGCAATTCGCCGCTGCCACCCATTTCAATCGTGTATTGCACGAGGCGGCCGATGTCGCGCTGGACAATATTGAGTTCCTCGGCCGAATAGTTTGATTCCAGCGCCTGCTTGCGCTTCTTGCCGAGCCAGATTTGATGAACAAGGACGTGCGCCTCCGGCGGCACGTAGCGGCGCGCACCCGCAAGCAGCAGGAAGGCGCACATCGATTCACAATTGCCATCCGGTGACAGCCTCGCCCGGCGATCGCCGTTGCCGGCCGGCGGCAGCGCCGTCGTCTTGCCGATCGTGGTGATGATGCCAAGGTTGCGAATGGCCCGGCCGAGCGCCAGCGTTCCTAAGACCGAGCCGCCATCGGAATCGAGAACCAGGACTGCTCCGCGGACGTTGGGATCCTTGGCGAAGGTCTCGAACTCACGCGGCGTGTCGGCAGTGATGTAGCCGACCGCGGAAATCCACACGCGGCAGTTCGTTCCACATACGTTGGCTGGTCCCTCGCGCCTCCATTCGAAGCGCATCGGGGCGTTCCCGCTGTCGTCCTGCTGTATGGGTGGCGCGGAGGATGCCTGGACGATGCCACAAGCAAGCGCGAATGCGCTCCAGAAGAATCGGAGCATGCTGACCCTCATCAACAGCGCTTCGCACGACGCTTCTTGCCCGACGTCGGTCGAAGATGCCCAGTGTCCCTCAGTTCACCAGTCCTCTTTTAGAGGCGACCGAGATTCGGGTCTAGCCCGAAAACGCGGCTTTCCGCCTCCCATTTTACCGCCAATGGCATGACCTCCCCTCCTGCTCGCACTATGTTTCGGAGGTCGAACGACAGGCCGGGTCGTGAACTTCAATGGTCAAGCGGGGTCATTTGAACACGTTTATAGGCCATCTGGCCGGCGGACCCGGCCTTCTCGCGCGCGGCCTGATCAAACTGTATCGCCAAGCATTTTCTCCGCTGACCGGCTTCAACTGCCGGCACCTACCGACCTGCTCGGATTACGCCGAAGAAGCGGTCGCTCGCTTCGGCCTGTGGGCGGGCGGCTGGATGACGCTCGCACGGCTCTGCCGCTGTCATCCCTTCGGCACCTCGGGGCTCGACTTCGTGCCTTCGTCATTGCCGGATGCCGCGCGCTGGTATCTTCCTTGGCGCTACGGTCGCTGGCGCGGCACCTATCATGAACTTGCGCCACCGCGCGTCTGAGCACTTGCTGCCGCTTTTGCCGAACAGCGCACGGCGTTGCGCAGCTCATGCACATCGTATAATCGTGATTTCGCTTTGCCGCTCTTCGGCGCGCAACCGGCGGCGCCGCCCGGACCGACGCCATCTCAAGCAGTCCGGCCACGCTTACCTGCATTCGTAGGCAGCGAGTGAGCAACAGGAGCAACTGATGGTCGCGCTGACCTTCCCCGATGGCGCGCGTCGGGAGTACCCAAAAGGCGCGACCGGTCTCGACATCGCCAAGCAAATTTCCCCGTCGCTTGCCAAGCGTACTGTCGCCATGGCACTCGACGGCGTGCTCGCGGATTTGAACGACCCGATCGAGCGCGACGCCAAAATCGAGTTCCTCACCCGCGAAGATCCCCGCGCGTTGGAGCTGATCCGGCACGACGCCGCACACGTGCTCGCCGAGGCCGTGCAGACGCTGTGGCCCGGCACCCAGGTCACCATCGGCCCGGTGATCGAGAACGGCTTTTACTACGACTTCTTCCGCAACCAGCCGTTCACGCCCGAGGATTTCGACGCCATCGAGAAGAAGATGCGCGAGATCATCGCCCGTGACAAACCATTTACGAAAGAAGTGTGGGCGCGCGAACAGGCCAAACGCGTGTTTCGCGACAAGGGCGAGCTGTTCAAGGTTGAGCTCATCGACGCGATTCCGGAAGACCAGGAGATCAGGATTTACAAGCAGGGCGACTGGTTCGATCTCTGCCGTGGCCCGCACATGACCTCGACCGGCAAGGTCGGAAACGGCTTCAAACTAATGAAGGTCGCGGGCGCCTATTGGCGCGGGGATTCCAACCGTGAAATGCTCAGCCGCATCTACGGTACCGCCTTCACCAAGCAGGAGGAACTCGACGCCTATCTCAAGCAACTGGAAGAGGCGGAAAAGCGCGACCATCGCCGGCTCGGCCGCGAGATGGACCTTTTTCACTTCCAGGAAGAGGCGCCGGGCTCGGTGTTTTGGCACCCGAAGGGCTGGACGCTCTATCAGATCCTCGAAAGCTACATCCGCCGCCGCCAGACCGACGCCGGCTATGTCGAGGTCAACTCGCCGCAGCTCATGGACTCTTCGCTCTGGGTCGCCTCCGGCCACATGGCGACCTTCCGCGAGAATATGTTCCTGACGGAGCCGCGCGAAGACGACGAGCGCACCTTCGTCATCAAGCCGATGAACTGCCCGGGCCACATCCAGATCTTCAAGAACGGGCTCAAGTCTTATCGCGACCTGCCGTTCAAGCTCGCCGAGTTCGGCAAGGTGCATCGGTTCGAGCCTTCGGGCGCGCTGCACGGGCTCATGCGGGTGCGTGCGTTCACCCAGGACGATGCGCACGTGTTCATCACCGACGCGCAGATCGCCGCCGAGGCGCTGGCCATGAACGACCTGATTCTCTCGATCTACGAGGACTTCGGCTTTTCCGACGTCACCATCAAGTTCTCCGACCGTCCGGAGAAGCGCATCGGCGACGACGCCGTCTGGGACAAGGCCGAGGCGGCATTGATGCAGGCGCTCAAGACCTCGGGCCGGCCGTGGACGCTCAATAAAGGCGAAGGCGCCTTCTACGGGCCCAAGCTCGAATACGTGCTGCGCGACGCGATCGGCCGCGACTGGCAATGCGGCACCGTGCAGGTCGATCTCAACATGCCGGGGCGCCTCGGCGCATTCTATATCGACGAGCACTCGAACAAGGTGACGCCGGTGATGCTTCACCGCGCCATGTTCGGCTCGCTCGAGCGCTTCATTGGCATCTTGATCGAGCATCATGGCGGCCACCTGCCGCTGTGGCTTTCGCCGCTGCAGGCGGTCGTCGCCACCATCACCGACGACGCCGACGCCTATGCGCGCGAGGTCGTGGCGGCGGCGCGGCGGCTGGGTCTGCGGGTCGAGGAGGACCTGCGCAACGAGAAGATCAATTACAAGGTGCGCGAGCACTCGCTCGCCAAGGTGCCGGCGCTGCTCGTGGTTGGGCGCAAGGAGGCCTCCGACCGCACGGTGTCGATCCGCCGCCTCGGCAAGGAGGGGCAGACCGTGCTGGCGCTCGACGTCGCGCTCAAGGCACTCGCCGATGAAGCCGTGCCGCCGGACGTCCGCAGGATGAAGCAGGCGGCATAGGCGCCCCGTGCGGATGATGGCCGCCGCGGCGCGGGCGGCCTTCAACAATCCCGATGACGCCTGGACCGCTGGGTTGAGCCCCATCTGCGGCCCTGGTCGCAATCCCAGCGCAACAGCGGCTTGACGCGCGGGGTCGGCTGCATGAAGCGGTCGAGCGGCGATGGCGTGAAACGGTAGCGCTCGCGGCCGGGCAGATCGCTCGGCGGCACGAGCGGCGCCGCATCTGCCGTGGAAATACTCGCGAGCAGCACCATTGGGATGAGGGGGCGCAGGCCGGGCACGGTCGCCTTCGCTTCTGGCACCTGATTGGCCAAGTACTCTATCGATCACGACGGCCGTAGCGCCAGCAGGTCGCTGGAAAGCAATCAGCGCGTCAGCGTCCGACGACCTCGACCTCGCGGTCGACGCCGTTGACGACGCGGAACTCGCCCTCGTATGTGCGATTGTCGTTGCGCGCGATGGCGCGGTACTCGCCCTCCGCCAGGATCACGCGCGGAAACGCGCCGATCGATTCCTTGATGACGTCGCCGCCCGGCGTGAGCACCGACCACTGGGTGTTGGCGCGCGCTTCCCCGCCGCGCTCGTTGACAAGCTTGAGCGTGATAATGGCCGCGCGATGGTTGATGGTGGTGTCGGTGAGCTTGCCGACCTCGACGCGGATGTCGGAGCGCACCGTCGCGTTCGCATCGCCGTAGTTCGATACGACATAGTAGGTGCCCTCCGGCAGCAACACGATGTCGCCGGTCATGATGGCGCTGGCAATCGGGCGCTTGTCGCCCGGTTCGAATTGGCTCCCCTTGTAAAGGTCGAACGAAATCTGCCCCTGCGGGATGCGCGCATCGCCGACTCGACCTTCGATGCGTAGTCCGCCGGCTGGAATTTCGAACACTTCCTTCATTGCATCGGCGCGCACCTGCACCGCCTTGGTCATGCTCGCGAGCCCGAAGCCGACGCTGACCACGTAGGCGCCGTGCGGCAGCACGAACGTCGGAGCGGGCCCCTTCTCCTCCTTGACCAGGCGCGGCGCGCCGTTCTGCTCCGTGCGATAGACGCGCCAATGCAGCCCGCCGTTGATAGTCGGCAGATCACGGCCGAACCGCGCGCTGACCGCGAGTGCTCCGTGCCCGGGCGCCACCACCGGCGCAGCGGGCGCGTTCGGTGCGGCATGAGCCGGCGCGGCTGGGTTAGCGGGGGATTGCAGCAGCGGGCCTTTTGCCGCCGCCGGCGGCGCCACACTGCCGCTCGGCGGAATAGAGGTTTGCGGGGGCGCAACCGATGGCACGTCCCTCGGCGGGCGCAATGTGAAGCTGTCGGAGCTTTGCGAGCTTCCGAAGAACTGGGCGTCGGCCGTCGCGGAGAATACCGCGAGCCACACACCAGCGGCCAAAACGAGTTGGCCCCCCTTGCCCGTCCTCGTCCCCCCAAGGCCCATAGGCCGCGGTTTTCGACCGCAATCGCGGCAAATTCAAGCCGTTAGCAGAGCGGTGGCAGAGGGTTTGTCGGCATTCCTGCGGTGTGCTAGGCGCAACCGCCGCCAAGATTTGCGCCGCCGCGCCAAATTGCGGTCTCTTGCAGGGGCGGAATCCGCCCGCTCACACGCATCAAGCCATGCCCGACGCCCTCGAACTGCTCAAGACCCGCCGCTCCATCAAGCCGGTCGAACTTGCCGGCCCTGGCCCGTCCGGCGCCGAGATCGAGACGCTGCTTACCATCGCTTCGCGTGTGCCCGATCACGGCAAGCTTGTGCCCTGGCGCTTCATCATCTTCGAGGGCGAGGCGAGGTTGGCCGCCGGCGAGGCCATCGCCGCGGCGTTTTGCGCCAAATATCCGCAGGCCAAGCCAGAGCACATCGAAGCCGAACGCAGCCGATTGGCGCGGGCGCCGCTCGTCATCGCGGTCGTGAGCCGCGCCGCGGCGCATGTGAAGATTCCCGAATGGGAACAGGTGCTGTCCGCGGGGGCCGCCGCGATGAGCCTCGTGCTCGCCGCGCATGCGCTGGGTTACGCAGCGAGTTGGATCACCGAATGGTACGCGTATGAGCCTAGCGTGCTCGCCGCGCTCGGCCTTGAGGAGCACGAACGCATCGCCGGCTTCGTCCATATCGGCCGGCCGAGCACAACACCCGAGGACAGGGCCCGGCCGGCGCTTGATGCCATCGCCATGCGCTTCGGCAAACCGTAGCGCTCGCCATTCCGGCTGCCGGATCCATCGTCTCCGACCGATGCTGTCGGCGAATTAATGCCCAATTTGTCGGGCGCATAGGCAAAATTCGACGCTGATTTTTGCACTGCATTAACGTCGGATAAACAGCGCTTTGGCAACTAACTCTAAGCAAGATGGCAATTTTTCATAAACGTCCATCACGGGCGGCTCAAAACATTGTGCGTTGCACATTTAGCCCCTCGCTCACAAGTATGAATGCGTACGAATTCATTCCGGTAGGAGAAAACCATGAAGACGCTAGTTGCTGCCGCCATTCTTGTTATGGCGATCGCCTCCCCTGCTCTGGCGCAACGGGCGCAATCGGCGCCCCAGCAAGGCTACCAGTCAAACGGCTATTACAACGGTTACCCTCTGCAGGACTGGTATCGCGACGACAGCTATTAAGCCCACCTCCGGCGAATTGAAGGAGCGGACGCATGTCCGCCCCTTCACATTTTGCGATGCTGAACGCATGCCGACGCGCGGCAGTCCCGTCTTGTCGAGACATTCGAGCACGGAGCGCGAACCGGCGGCTGGGAGAATACCGCGTGGGCAACGGTGAAACTGGCGGAGACGGAGTCCGCCAAATGCGTTTGAAATTATTGAATAAATTTCCATATAACTAGTTCTTGCCCATCGCCTTGCCCATGCCGGAACGTCCGATGGCCGTGTCCCGCCTCTGCATAAAGCAAAACCCCGCCAGCTTCAGAGACGCGGAGGCGGGGTTCTGTTCTCGGTACACCAGGGCTGAGGAGGGGGTGTCCGAAGACAGCCAGAAGCTTGCCTAGAAGGCCCCGCATTCACCACAGGGGTCAGCCGTAAACGCGTTATTTCACGACAGCCCGGTCATCGCCGCGAGCTTCTCGCTCCACCGCCGGACCAAGTCTGTAGGCAACCTCAAACGCCTCGGATGGGACGGCAATCGAGGGCGCGTGTTGCCTTCCAAGTGCTGAGCTATGACGCGGAACTCGGTGCCCATTTCAATCAACGCCAACCAGACGTGGATTTCCTTGCTCTCGCGCGCGATCCGCGCGAGCCTTAGACATTCGTCTGCGTTTTTCTCAAGCTCTTTCGGCGTCAGCATAGCAACCGCGAAACGTCTGAGCGCAATGCGGGTTCCAAATCGGGGTCGCACAGCACGGGGTTCCCGGCCGTACACCGGTCAGCCGCAAACGCATTA
>Ga0081455_10001051_pt1 | contig 34728 bp, 23 predicted proteins | sample TabmetS3T2R1_FD_70207 | JGI IMG/M metagenome (GOLD analysis project Ga0081455, IMG submission 70207) | Tabebuia heterophylla rhizosphere microbial communities from the University of Puerto Rico - S3T2R1 | ecosystem: Host-associated > Plants > Roots > Rhizosphere ...
CGGTGCCGGTTTCTCGCTCGCTTGCTGGATGACCTTTAGCGCGTGCTCCCCTAAAAATGGCGGACGACCCGTTAGCAAATCGAACAAAATCGCTCCTAAACTATACACATCGGCCGCTGGACCAAGTTTGCTCGACGATCCGTTTACCTGTTCCGGCGCAATATAGCCAGGAGTGCCAAAGATAGTGAGTGTGCGCGTTAAGTGACTACTCGTGTCCAGCCATTTGGCTAGACCAAAATCGCTGACCAGCGGTTCGCCTCGTCCATCTAGCAAAACATTCCCGGGCTTAAGGTCGCGATGCAAAATCCCCTGCCCATGCGCATACTGCACCGCCCGCGCTACCTTCGCCATTAATGCCACCGCTCGCCGCGGTTCACCGCGAAGAGCCGGGGCCGCGTCGAGCAAGCTGCCCCCACCGGCAAACTTCATGCTGAAAAACGGCAGCCCGTCGTCGCATTCGCTGACTTCATAGATCGGCAGAATGTTCGGGTGATCGAGGCTCGCCGCAGCCTGTGCTTCACGCCGGAAACGCGCCAGCGTTTCCTGTGAATCCGCGTGATAAGACAGGATTCGTTTTAACGCAACGATGCGCCGTGAATGCCGCTGGCGTGCGCGATAAATAACGCCCATCCCGCCGCGCCCGATTTCCTCAAGGATTTGATAATTTCCTATGCGCCAATCGGCGTCACATACCTCAAGTTCCCCGAGTACGTCGTCAAGTGTTTCTTCCGCCGGAGTGCCTTCCGACTGCGGACTGCCGGCTTTAGCGCCCACGCCCTGAGCGAGCATACAACTCAGGCAAAGACTGCGACCAACGCGCGATGCTGAGCCACAGGACGGGCATATGCCCGGTTCCCTGGGGAGATCCACTGAAGAAGAGTTACCGGGCTCGGCCATTAAGAAGTGACGATCGTAGATGGAGTTTGCCAAATTTGCAAACTAAAAAAAGCGAGATGTTTGTTCGAGTTATTCACAAGATTTAGGGTCCTTTTTTTGATGATGAACGCGCTCCTGTCATCTACTTGCTTCATCTTTCGGTGCCAGTGAGGCGACGATCTTTTCAAAGCGCGGATCGCCCCGGAGCGGATCCCAAAACGGCAGTAGTTTCAATTGACCATAACTGACAGTGCTTGGTGGACGAACAGCAATGGCCAGCTGTTCGCACGCCAGATCCTTATCGCCGGTCCATGCAGCAATCATCGCCAGATACTTGATCATGGTCGGACCCACCAGTGCGTCTTTTCCTACTGGAACAAGCTCGACTGCACGCCGGCCTTCACGCAACGCTTCTTCGTTTCGGCCAAGACCCGCATCAATCAGACCAAGTACGCAGAGTGCCGGGCCATAATCTGGTTCCGCTTGAACCGTCTTCTCTTGTTGAATGCGGGCCGCCGTGAATGCTGCGCGAGCATCGTCATCATTTTTCGTCATGCGCGCGATAACGCCTTCAATAATTGGGCGATTTAAGTGAACCGAGTAGTCCGTCAGTGGCGTATCGCCAATCGTATCCAGAATCTTTTTTGCCGCCGCGACATCGCGCTCAGCCAGCGCACAACTTAATCCCTCGTCAACTGCGCTCGACAAGGCACCAGCTCTAGCAGCTCCAAGAGAATCGATTGTTTGATGCAACGAGCGGGTATCTGCTTTCCAGTGAAATTGAACGGCCGCAAGCGCAACTTTCGTGCTAACATCGGTCGGCTCGATCGCCAGCGCGCGATCCAACACGGTTTTCTCTTCAACATAGCGTCGCAGGACTCCGTAACTGAGCGCAATCTGCTGGAACGTTTCAGTGTTGCGGGGGTCAATGTTGCCAGAGCGTTCCAGGTTTTGCGTAGAATCCTCCCAGCGTCCCTGTCGCCTCTGAATGTATCCCATCATTCGAAATATCCGCGCATCGTTAGGCAGGGTCTGTTGCGCAACACCCAATTCAGACAGAGCGCCACTGTAATTGAGATGCCCGTGATAAAGATTTCGCGCATTCACGTAATGCGTTTCACCTGCATCCGGACGAAGGCTAAATGCCCGCTCGATTGCTGTTTCAGCCAATGCCAGCCGGGTCGGGGCGTGATCAAAGCCTAGAAAATAGAGCTGCTCATGGGCATAGGCGAGTTGGCAGTAAGCCGGAAAAAAAGAGGGATCGCGTGCGACCGCCTGATTCAACACATCTACCGCTTGGAGCAAATTCGCCTTTAGACCGCTGCTAAGACGAAGCGCGAGAAGATTCTTGGCGCGATTGTACAAATCGAACGCAATCAGGTCCGTTGTTGGCGGCTGTTCAACGGCCAGTTTCTCCGCAGTCGAAATTTTTGCACGAAGCTGCTGAGCGACTTTTCGCGCAAGCTCGCTTTGGACCGCAAACAGGTCATTCAAATCGCGGTCAAATTCCTCTGACCAGATGAGTGCCTCGGTACCAGCGTCTATCAATCGAGCCTTGAGGTGAAAACGCCCGTTTCCTTGCTGGCGGGAAACGGTGCCTTCCAGAATATGAGAAACACCAAGGGCTTTACCAATCTCACGAATGTTTCGCTTCCCGCGATATTTCATCACGCTGGTGTGACTGATCACTCTGAGATCGCGAATGCTGGCAAGCTTCGTCAAGATGTCATCCTGAACCCCATCGGCAAAAATGACGTCTTCCTTGTCATCGCTTAAACTTTCGAAGGGCAGAACAGCAATACCGGTTGTTGCCGGTGGGTTTGGCGGGCCGCCTTTCCACCTTATTCCTCCTGCCACCAATCCCAACGTGATCAAAAGAGCAGCCATCCCGGCAATAACCGGATTTCGTCGCGTCCAGCGCCATGCTTGCGCACCCGTTGAAAGGGGCCGGGCCGCGATAGGCTCTCCTTCCAGCCATCGTTCGAGGTCTTCAGCAAGATCGCCCGCTGAGCGATAACGCGCACTGGGCTCCCGCTCCAAACATTTCGCACAAATCGTTTCCAGGTCCTTGTCCAACCCAGGCATCAAAGTCCGCAGTTTCGGTGCCGGTTTCTCGCTCGCTTGCTGGATGACCTTTAGCGCGTGCTCCCCTAAAAATGGCGGACGACCCGTTAGCAAATCGAACAAAATCGCTCCTAAACTATACACATCGGCGGCTGGACCAAGTTTGCTCGAGGCCGCACCCGCCGGATCCACTTGTTCCGGTGCCACGTAATCAGGCGCACCAACGGCAGTAAGCGTCCGCGTCAGATTGCTTGTGGGTTCCAGGCACTTGGCCAGACCGAAATCGCTGACCAGCGGTTCGCCCCATCCGTCTAGCAAAATGTTTTCAGGTTTCAGATCGCGATGCAGTACTCCGTGCCCATGCGCATATTGCACCGCCCGCGCTACCTTCGCCATCAGCGCCGCCGCCCGGCGCGGATCACTCCGCAACGCCGGCGCCGTATCCAGCAAATTGCCGCCGCCGGCAAACTTCATGCTGAAAAACGGCAGCCCTTCGTCGCTCTCGCTCACATCATAAACAGGCAGAATATTCGGATGAACCAGACTCGCCGCAGTCTCCGCCTCCCGTCGAAAGCGCATCAGCGTCTCGGGTGAGTCGACGTGATAAGGCAAGATTCGTTTCAACGCTATGATGCGGCGCCCATGCCGAGCCCGGTAGACGACGCCTATGCCGCCCCGCCCGATTTCTTCAAGAATTTGATAATCGCCTACTCGCCACTCGGCATCCCGCACATCGAGTTCGCCAAGCGCGTTCTCAAGCGCCTCCTCCGCGTGACGCGCGGGAACTTCTCCACCCAGACCTTGAGCAAGCATACAACTCAGACAAAGACTGCGTCCGATACGCGACCCCGATCCACACTCTGGACAAACCAGCGGTTCCTTTTGAAGACGAATCGAAACAGGAATGCCGCTCATCGGATTCTGAAGCTTAAAAAGGCTGCAAGTGGGAAAGGCAGCGGATCAGCGGAGAGTCCGAATATCGGCTATTGGCGCCGGCGCTTCCTCTATGCTTACTCCGGAATTGGCGGAGCGGAGTTCCCGAAAAAAATGCGATTGCTGATTCAATCACATGGCCAACACATCGAAAACCTCGCTGGCCAAAATCTGGCACGCGACTTTTGCAGGCCGCCCGCTCGAACAGTTCGCAGGCGCTTAAACGCCTCGATTTCGATATTCAGACCTCACATCTCCGGCTATTCTGCCGCGCTCAACGCTGCACAGAGGTAGCGGAGTTCGTCGTCGATCTCGTTGGGGCCTTCAACGGTTTGAGCAACTTCTTCGCGGAGCAACGCTCGATAGCGTTCGCGCAACCTGTGCACAAGACGTTTCACCGCCGACTCCTGAAGGCCGAGTGTTTTTGCGAACTTAGCGTAGGAAACGTCTTCCCGCTCCGCTGCAAGGCAACTATTTAACACATCAAAAACACGTCGACGACCGCGCTTTTCGCATTCATCGCCCAATCGCCGCAACGCGCGCTCGACCACCGTGGCGGCCCAACGCACATCGAAGATTCTCTCCGGCGACCAATTCTCAGATTCCTGCTCTGGAATCGACAAGTGCGACGGCGCCTCTGCCATCCAATCGTCCCAGGAAACGAATTGCACGTCGCCACCGCGCTTCCGGGCATGGCGTTTGTCCACGGCGTCGTGCAGAAAATTCTGCAACGCCTTGAGCACCAAAGAACGGAACCGCCCCCGGCTGCGATCCGCCCGTTGGAGAAGCCGGCCTTTCAGAACCATGGCGAAAAAATCCTGTGTCAGGTCCTGAGCGTCGGGAACGGAGTGGCCCTGGCGGCAGATGAACGCAAAAACCGGTCGCCAGTAGATTTTGCAAAGCTCGGCAAGCGCGGCATGCGCCTTCTCTTCGTTGCCATCAGAATCCGTGCACGACAATACGACGCTCCACCGCGTCGTCATAAAGCGGTCGGGGCGGCGGGCGCCGGCCTGAGATGCTTCGGATTTCACAGCCGCGGATCATCTCATTTGTACGATTGTTAGGCAAGCGCGGAATTTTCCGCCTGCTACTGGAATACTGCCCGTTAAGACCGGATCAATACGGGCTGGAAACAGCGTTGGCGAGTGAAACGGCCGATCATTGTCGCGCCCGGTGTCCCGGACCAGATCTTTCGTCTATTTCAGCACAGGGATTCACAAACAAGATTCTCTGAGGTATCAAGTTTCGCGACGCTGCTGGGGTAGCTTTTCAGCTTTCCCGCGCCGTTCTATAGGAAATACGTCTTCTCTTCATAACGACGCCGCAGCGCTCGTCAGTCGATACAATGTCCGGGGCCAATTGTTCCCTCGTTGTATTCTGTGAGGGTTTCAGTCAGTTCACTGGTCTGGCTTGGTGATAAATAACCATTGCCGACCGGCGGTACAGTCAATCCTCCGATCATGTTGTCCGCGTCAATTAGCGATTGCTGGACTGCCGTTGGATCCGCTCCATTGGCTATACTCAACTTTGCGGCAATGAGCTGGTGCGCCAGGATTAGCAACCCGTTGCCCTGCGCAGGCCGATTCAGAATTTGGAGCAGCTGTGATTGATTATAGCTGACTGCGCCAAGCGTCAGATTTTGCAGCGGCCAGGCGTCGGAATGATTCTTCCAATAACCCTGCGTATACGTGCAATTTTGTCCCGGATTACAGGGCGCAGTCGCACAGGAAATGGTGTTACCCCACGGGCTGGCATCACACGAGTCTGTTTCCTTCACGCGGCAACGGAATACATAGGCAGTGTCGCACAGGAGCGGCTCGCCTGAGCACGCGCTTTGCACACCAAACGAGTCGAACAATTGATCATCGCCGATCACGACCGCCATCGTTTGATTTGGCGCCAGACTATTGGGAAAGCTTGCCTGGCAGACCGCACTTGGATCGTCGGGCCATTGGTTACCGTTGGCGATAAAGTCCGCAGCCGTTATCCACTCAACGACAAATCCGTTCGGGGCGCCGGACTCTCCGGCAATGACCTCGACAGCTATATTTGAAGCCGCAGATGTGGAACATGCGACGGCCGGTTTGTCTAACTGGCACGGGGTTGGTGTTGGATTGCAGTAGGGCGCGCACATGTCTCCTTTACTATACGCGGCCAGCAAGAGTACCAGGTTACTGACCGTATTTTCTGGCAAGAATCCATTGCCGATAGGAGGGACAATCAAGCCACCTATGATAGTGTCCGAATCGATTATGGTCTGCGCGATGCAGGAGTCGTCAGAGTGATTACAAGTAATATTAAGTTTGGCTGCAATGATGTGCTGAGCGAGATCAACTAATCCGTTATTGTTGACAGGCTCGTTCATGATCTGGACTGCTTCTGCAGCGGTATAGACATGTTGGCCAATCTGAATCTCGGTCATGCACCAGTCCGCCGGATGATCTCGCCAGTGGTTTCTGCTCCAGACACAACCAGGTGTTGGCGTAGGTGTTGGCGTTGCAGTAGGTGTTGAACTAGGGGTTGCCGTAGGAGTAGCCGTAGCTGTCGGCGTCGCAGTAGGTGTGGCTGTTGGCGTTGGGCTCGGCTTAGGGGTCGGTGTCGCCGTTGGAGGCGGTGTTACAGTTGCCGTCGCGGTAGGAGTCGCTGTGGCAGTCGGCGTGGCGGTCGCTGTAGCAGTTGGGCTCGGAGTAGTTGTTGGAGTTGGATCCGGTGTTGCTGTCGGCGTTGCCGTAGGCGTAACTGTTGGAGTCACACTCGGACTAGGTGTCACTGTACTTGTAGGAGTGGCGGTCGCCGTCGGAGTGGCTGTCGGTGTGGGAGTGATCGTAGGGGTTGCGGTGGGCGTAACCGAAGGACTCACCGTCGGAGTGGGTGTAGCGCTAGGTATGGGCGTTGGTGTAGGCGTGGGTCTTGGTGTAGGAGTAGGCTTTCGTGGACTTGGAGTCGGCGACGGCGTTGGCGGTTGCGGCGTCGGGGTAGGCGTGGTGGGGGTTGGCGTCGGTGTCGGTGTTGGCGGTGTTGGTGTGGGTGTGGGGGGGGCAGGTGTTGGCGGTGGGGGTTTTGAACAATCCTTGCATTTTTCTATCGTAAACCGAACGACGTACCATGGGTCTTTTACAAATACGACCGTCCGCGTCCAGCAGAACACACATCCCTCAGACGTAGTATACGTTCCGGCAAAATACGATGAACCGTCATGCTGTTTGCGTTTGGTAATCGCCAGGCCGGCAATCCCGTTAGGGAGGTGTGCCATCGCTTCCGGTAGAAGACTAGCTTGCGGCCAAGCTCCAATCGCCGCCTCCGCCTTGGTCGCTGCCTGCCCCAGTGCAGTTCTTAATCCGTTCCCTCTAAACTGTTGTTCAGAAAGAATAATGTTTGACCCTCGCGCGCCCTTCGGAAAGGCAGCCAGTTCGTCGTGTGTAAACCTGGCAATAATTGCATCTATTTTTGCTGCGGAAATCTGGCCTTTGCTTTTGCGTTGTTTTCGATGTTTCGCTGCCTCTAGCGGCGCGGCCGGTGCCAAAGCCACCAAGATGGCTAAGGCAGTTGCTAGGTGTCTTAAAAAGTGCGTTTTCATTTTGTTATTCTGGAAGAGGCCTTATTGCATTACGCTAAGGCGCGAGATGTTTTTCACTGCTTAGGTCTTTATCCGGAAACCGAGTTACCAGGTTCTCGAAAAAAGATTCGCGTCTTTATCGACCGTCTTATGTCATTTCAAATATGTTATGCCTTTCATCGCCATGGAGCGTCCAAAGTTAATATGACTGCCTTCCATTCGTAGGCAGACCCGTCCCACAAGCACTGCTTGAAATAGCTAGTTAGCGCTAACGAAGGCAACTAGCTCTCGGGTGTTACACGACGTTAAGTTGTCCAAGCGAAGCTTCTAGACATGTCTCGCCAGCGTATACTTAGAGGTCTGATATTCGTGGCTGAACCATGTCTTAGGTTTTTATCCGGAAGTTGCGGGCTGAAGTTTCGGCAAAAGTTCAGATTTTTCGGTCCGCTGCGGTTGAAAGGCGGGCACTGGCAAAGCTCCGCTTTGCCCCGGCCGGTCCGTAACAGACGAGTAGAAATGAAAAGAAGGCCGCGGACCGGCAGTTATTCTGGGATTCTAATACGATCCCAATGATCTCACTGGCCAAAGGCCGAATAAGCGTTCCGACTTATCCAATCGATGACAGATCGATTGCTGGACCTGCAATTTTTTAAAAACACCGGGAGAGCTTCATCTCTCCCGTGAAAAGCCGAACGGGGGCACAGCGTTTGTGCCCCCGTCCATCAAATCACTGGATTATGAATTCTATTGAACGATGTGGTAACTCAACGACTGACGCCGATTATTCAGGCTTCCTCGTTGCTTTGTGTGACTCCTAATCATTACAGTGACCAGGGCCAATGGTTCCCTCGTTGTATTCCGTAAGAGTTTGAGTCAGATCGCCGGTCTGTGCCGGTTCCAGATAGCCATTCCCAATTGGCGGTACCGCCAGATCTCCGATCATGTTGTCGGCATCAGTTATGGCCTGTTGTACCTCTGACGGATCCGCTCCATTAGCTATGTTCAGCTTCGCGGCGATCAACTGGTGGGCCAGTATCACGAGGCCATTGCCCCGTGCTGGGTTCTCCAGCATAGCCATGAGTTCTGCAGCCTGATAGGTGACTGTTCCAAGAGTCAGGCTGGTCACTGGCCATGAATCTTGATGGGTCCGCCAGTAGCCTTGCGAGTAGGTGCATGAGCTGCCCACGCACGGCAGCGTGGCGCACGTAACAGTGTTGCTCCGCTGGTCGACACTGGAAGCTGCCGCGGACACACGGAATACATACGCCGTGTTACAGAGCAGAGGACTACCAGAACAAGGGCTGGATACGGCACAGTTATCATACAGACTGTCATCGCCGATGGTGACATCGACGCTTTGTCCTGGGAGAAGGTTGTAACCGATGCAACCCGTTGTCAGGGGAACACCGAAGGTGGCACTACAAAAGCTCCGAGCCGTATGGTTAGGGATCTCAGAGGTAACAGGCCAACGGTTTCCCAATGCGACGTAATCATCAAGCGTCATCCACTGGATTGTGAAGCCGGCTGGCGCTCCAGCGTCTCCAGCGGTAACAGTGACGGCGATATTCGATGCTGCCGATGTTTTGTAGGAAATTGCGATAGGACTTTTCGCCGGAGCGGGCGTCACGCCCGGGCGCGGCACCAGCGTTGACCTGATTGGGGGCATCGGCTGAGCCCGCTGTGGCAGTTGCCCTGAAAAAGCAGCTGGGTTCATCAACCCGCCTAGGGTCAAAATCGTTACGATAATTATATTTTTAGTTTTCATTTTTTTAATTGGGCAAGCCCTGAAAAGATTTTGTGTCGCTACGGCGACCGAACTTTCGTCGCCGGGACAGTTGGCGCTTGATTGTTCGAAGGAGCGGCGTTTCGTGCCGGCCTCTTTAGTATCTTGTCACATTCCTATCCGGAAACCGCGAAAGAGAGTTCCCGGCAAGTTGGAAAATTTTCCGACACCTGCCAACCCGTACAGGAGAGACATCTCAGAAATGCCTAGCGTCCAGGTTATTAGGACGGCTTCGCAGCGTTCATGAATCAGCGTCTGTCCGCGTGGCCGTTCCCAGCTAAGAGGTCCAGCGCCCGAGCTCGACGAATAAATCACACGCGATTGCCGGAATGTTTATGCCGGTCCTTGAATGTGAGCTCGGCGATGCCCGATTTGTCGAGTTCACCCAGGCCTTCCGCGACCATGCGATCGTATTGTTCCTTTGTCGCGCGAGCGAGCGGTAAATCCAATCCGAGGCTACGTCCAAGCTCGAGAGCAATCCCGCTGTCTTTTGCGGCGTGCGCCGCGGAGAAAAAACAGCTGTGTTCGCGATTTTGCATGTCTTCACCGTCGGTTTCCAGCACGCGCGAGGCCGCCCCTGTTTGCGAGAAAACCTTTCTCAACATTTCCAAATCGAGACCAAGCGCCGCGCCGAGTGCCAACCCCTCCGCCAATCCCGCGGTGTTGATGTTCATCACCATATTGACGAGCGCCTTTACTTTTGCGGCTTCGCCAGCTTTGCCGACGAAGCGCAATTCGGAACCGATCTCCTTTAAGATCGGTTCGGCCTTGCGGAATGCCTCTTCTGTCCCACCACACATTAAATAGAGCTTTCCTTCCCGTGCCTGGGGAATACTCGAGGCCATGCACGCTTCGAGCGTTTCTGCCCCGGCCTGGTGCGCCAATTTTTCTATTTCGACATGCACCTTAGGCGAAACCGTTGCGCAATTTATGAACAGCTTACCGTGAGCGTTGACTAGCAAATTGTCGCCACTTCCCGCGAAGATGTCTCTCATCGCCCGGTCATCGGTCACGACCGTGAAAATCACATCAGATTCAGCCGTTACTTCAGACAAATCTTGAGCGGCGGCACAGCCGAGCTCAGTGGCAAGCGACGTAGCAACAGCGCGATTCGTGTCGTAAACCGCGGTGACATGAAATTGTCGATCCTTCAATCGGCGCGCCATGTTCGCGCCCATGCGACCTACTCCAACAAATCCAATATTCATAAAAGACTGTCCTTTACCGATTCATCAAAACTGAATTTTTGGCCGTTAGGCTTTGCCGGCGAAAAACGGATTGTGTTGCTTCTCTTCGCCCACCGTTGTCATCGGACCGTGCCCCGGACAAATGACCGTTTCGTTCGGCAATGTGAGAATTTTGTCGAGATTATTTCGGACCGCGTCCTGGTAGGAAACGTTTCCTCCGCCCATTGATCCGGCAAAAAGCGAGTCGCCTACGATCGCAATGGAGCGCGCCAGACCGTTCACAACATATGTCATCCCACCCTGCGAATGGCCCCAGGTCATTCGCGTATCAATTTCCAAATTTCCGAGGTGGAAGTGCTTTCCTTCGTCGATGGGTTCCACGCCGGAGACCGGTTCGCGGGCGGGGCCAAAAACGTTCGCGCCGGTTTCCTCACGCAGGCGCGGCAAATCCGCAACGTGGTCCGGATGGGCGTGGGTAAGGAGAATCAATTCCACCTTCAGTTTGTGGCGGTTGGCAAAGCGCACGATTTCGCTGCAATCGGCACCCGTATCGAACACAGCCGCGGCGCGAGTTGCCGGGTCCCAGACGAGGTATGCGTTCACCGTCATATCGTGAAAACGCGTGTTAAATTGCGCAAAACCATCGCGCTCATCGATCCTTTCCGGACGCCAATCGTCTTTCGCCAGCTCGCAAAGCGGGTCCGCGGCAAGATTCAGAACCGGTGCAACACGCAGCAATGCCGCTTCGTCAAAATCGCCTTCGTGCAGTTTACGAATCGTCGCCAACTCGACGCCTGCTTTTTTTGCCAATTCGGAATCGGAAATTCCCAAACCGCGCTGCGCTTTTCCAATGATATCACCAACGTTGTCTTCGAGCGGGATCATACTTTAAATTCTAATGTTAAGCGTGAATCGATTGTGCTTCTCGAATAACGCGCAAATCGTTAATCTGATCTGGCGCCAATCTCTCAACTGACGCGGCAACGCGGGCCACGGAAACTGCCGTGCCCGTTTCCTTTTCGATGGATGTCATCTCAACATTATTAATGCCGCAGGGAACGATGCGATTAAAAGGCGAAAGATCGCCACACACATTCAAGGCAAAGCCGTGCATGGTAATCCAATGACGAACGCCCACTCCAATGGAAGCAACCTTGCGGGCGCCGGCCCAAACACCGGTAAACGATTCGCGCCGCGCACCGGCAATCCCGTATTCGGCAAGAATGTCGATCAGGAACTTTTCGAGCCAGCGCAAATATTTGTGCAAATCCTGACCGCATCGCCGTAGGTCGATGATGGGATAACCGATTAGCTGCCCGGGTCCGTGATAAGTGGCCTGGCCGCCGCGGTTGATGACGAAAAGAGGATGCGGTAAATGCGCGCCGTCGAGTTCGCCATGGCAAATCCGTTTCTCCTGCGGACGAATCCGTTGTGTGTGCGGACCTGCAGTCGACAAACTCGATCGATCCGGTGTTCGGCCAATCGTGTAAACGGGTTCATGCTCGAGTAAGAGCAATTGATCTTCTGCCGAAGGGTCCTCACGTTTTTTCAGCATAATTGCTTCCTGCAAAGCCAGCGCGCGCTGGAACTCCATTCGCCCGAGCCAGTTCACGCGGAGACCAACAACCCATGTATTCATATCTGTGTGGCTCCCGGGACGCCCAGGTTCGCGACTTCCTGAGAGCGCAGGTGCGTCAACCCAATCGCAAGCGCATCGGCGGCATCCGCGCCAGGTGTTTCCGTCAAACCGAGAAGGGCGCGCACCATGAACGCCACTTGATCTTTTCCCGCGGCGCCGCGGCCCACGGTAGATTGCTTGATTCGTCTCGGGGAATATTCAAAAACTGGCAATCCATTCTCTGCGGCCGCCAGGATGGCGGCGCCCCTGGCGGCTCCCAGGAGAATCGCAGTCTTGTGGCTTTGCACATAAATGACTGCTTCAAGTGCGCAGCAATCCGGCGTGTGTTCCCGAATCAGCTCCGCCAACCGATGGCGAATCGCTACCAGACAAGTTGAAGAACGCAGTGTGCTGCCGTTGTGAATTGTCCCGAAATAAACAGAACGTGGTTTGCCATTGTTCGCATCGACAATTGCGACACCGGTATTGCGCAGGGAAGCGTCAACAGCGAGCACGCGCATTACCTTTAACCTTAAAATTGCCCGGTCCTGGTTCAACATGGAATCGACAAATTCTCAAACACCCGTTTTACTCGCGGCGAAATGTCGAGCGCTCTGCACAAACAAACGGCCGACAGGCCGCTAATGGGTAGCGCAAAGATCATTGTTATAACGATCGCAATTCTTTGGATTGCGCCTTCCGCGTTCGCCACGACCAAAGGTTTGAGTCAGATCGTGACACCGGATTTACAAGCACCAGGAGATCTCTCGTTGAGTTTGCAAATTCAAGACAAGCGGATTGCAAACCCATATGAACTGCAAGCCGAGCTTGGTCTAACCAAATGGGCCGAGGTAGCTGTGTTTCGCGGATTTCAACCCGATGATTGGATCTTCGGCACGGAGATCGGATTGCTAACGAAGGAACCCTTTCTTCTCTCTGTTGGTTTCGTCAATTGGTCCCCTCACCTGAACGTAGATCCTCAACCGTTCATCGAAGCCGGCTATTATACCGAGCATCACAAGATAATCGCGGGAGCTATTCATGCCGGCTATAAGAATGAAGCAATTCTCGGATACGCCTACGACTTTAACGAAAGGTGGCGCCTCCAGGTCGATTGGCAGAGCGGTTCCGAGAATTCTTCGACGATCGGTTTCACGTGCAACGTGACGCGCGATTTCCAGTTCAATCCGGCGATTTATTTCAGCAACGACGATCTGAGCCGCGTCATGGGTTATGTGGTGTTCACCTACACGTTTCATTTATGGAACAGACAAAAATGATACCAGCGCATCTTCCGACCAAGTGCGTTGACGAAATTTCCGCGTAACCTGACGGGGTGCGGAAAGATCCGAAACATAAACGAAGTCGCACCAGCGCCGGCCTGGTCATGTTCCGGCAGAGGAATAATCAACTCGAAGTTCTGCTCGCGCATCCGGGAGGCCCATTCTTTGTTCGCAAGGATGAGGGCGTGTGGACGATCCCCAAGGGCGAGGCTGATTCCGGTGAAGATTTGCTGACACGTGCTCAAATTGAATTTGAGGAAGAAGTCGGGTTCCGCCCAGAAGGCGTTCTGAACTGGATCGCGCTTGGGTGGATCAGACAAAAAGGCGGCAAAATAGTTCACGCCTGGGCATTCGAAGGCGACTTGCCGGAATCATTCGAGCCAAAATCGAATCTGTTCGAAATGGAATGGCCGCCGGGTTCCGGGAAGCACAAGATGTTTCCAGAGGTCGATCAGGCGCGCTTTTTTTCCGAAGTGGTTGCGAGACGAAAAATCAAGTCGACACAGGAGCCTTTTCTTGACCGTTTACAGACTGCCATCAAAGGCTGATCAGTAGAAAGATTGATTCGGCGTTTGCCGCTGCACCTGTCTTGCCAAGCACCGCTCGAATTCCGTACGAGTGACGATTTAACTACATGACGCCGTCCGCTCAAAATGAACAGTCCCTCAGCTCGCCAACCTGGATAAAACGTCTATCCAGAATTTGGAGCACCGAGAACATCAAGGTCGCCAGACGTGTGATCGTGTCGGTAGTCGGAGCGACCGTTCTATTAATTGGTATTGGACTTTTGGTTTTGCCAGGGCCGGCGTTTATCGTAATTCCGCTGGGATTGGCGATTCTCGCCAGCGAATACGCGTGGGCGCAGCGTTGGTTGAAAAAAGTTCGACGGCTGGCCAGCAACGTTGTTTCCGGTCGCGGTCGCACAACCCCGGAAGATTCCGGCGTTTAGCTTTACGCCCGGTATCCGTTGGCTTAATCGAGACTTGCTTGTCAGCCGTTGCAAGGCATAAACCCCGCCAATGACAATTCACAATAGTGTGATCGCATCTCTGCACGGCAGGGGAGAGGAATGGAGGTGAAATCGTGGCAGACGAAGACGATCCGGTGATAGAAACGCTCAGCAAGGCGGGTTCTGGACCAACCAATTCGTCAGACCCGCCGGATGAAATTTTCCTGGAAGGACCACGTTCACGGTTCGCCGAATTTTTCACTCTCCTCAAAGTGATGCGTGACTTTCTGCGCGGATTTCGAACACTTCACTTCGTAGGTCCATGCGTGACCATCTTCGGTTCGGCCAGAATCAAGCCGGGCGATCCGCATTATGAGCTAACCAGAAAAATGGGGGCTGCCATTGCGCGGCTTGGCTTCACCGTCATCACCGGCGGCGGTCCTGGCATCATGGAAGCCGCGAATCGAGGCGCCAAAGAAGCCGGCGGACGCTCCGTCGGATGTACAATCGAGCTGGCCTCTGAGCAACCAACCAACGTTTATCTCGATCGTTGTGTGCGGATGCACTATTTCTTCGCCCGCAAGACGCTCCTGGTTAAGTACTCTTACGCGTTTGTTGTCATGCCTGGCGGCGCCGGCACACTGGACGAGTTTTTCGAAGCGCTCACTTTGATTCAAACGGGAAAGATCAAGAATTTCCCGATTGTGATCATGGGCACCGATTATTGGAAGGAACTGCTCCATTTCATCGAAACAATGGTGCAGCGCGGAATGATCGCCGCCAAAGACCTAAGCCTGATCTACGCCACCGATTCAGTAGACGAAGCCGTTGCACATATTCGAGCCAAAGCGATCGAATCATTCGGTCTCAAATCCCGCAGGCGCAAAATGCGACGCCACTTTCCCTGGCTCGGCGAACGTGGGCTTGCTGGATAGCCGCCTACGCTACCTCTGGCGCGCTAGAGGAGAAGCCTATCCAACTCGGGCACGGGACTCGCAGGGTTCACTCGCGAGTTTCCAACAAGCCACTTTCGCGCGCTTCTATAATGGCTACGACGGCCAGGCGAGTCACTTCGAACTAGGGTCGCGGGGTCGGGCGCGGTGGCGGCGTAGGACGCGGCCGTGGTGTAGGCGTAGGTCTAGGCGTAGCGGTTGCTGTAGCTGTAGCTGTAGCTGTAGCCGTAGCCGTAGCCGTGGCTGTCGCAGTTGGAGTCGGTGTGGGGGTCGGCGTCGGCGTAGGTGTGGGAGTTGGTGTAGGAGTGGGCGTTGGTGTAGGCGTAGGCGTGGGAGTTGGTGTAGGAGTGGGCGTTGGTGTCGGGGTCGGAGTCGGAGTCGGTGTCGGCGTGGGAGTTGGCGTCGGCGTTGGAGTAGGTGTAGGCGTCGGAGTTGGAGTTGGCGTCGGCGTGGGACTCACGCAGGGGGCATAGGTAAAGTTGAGTTGCAAGCCGTTAGTCAGTCCGCCTGTGTTACATTCAAACTGCGTGAAATGTGAACCGATGTCGCGCTGCACACCTACGGTGGCGGTGGCGCCAGTGTTACCCGTTAGGTTACCGTAAATAATCTCGAAGTTAGGCGAGCCTTCGTGCAGAACCACCTCGAAATCGAGGATTGGCGGCCCATCCGAGCAGCAGAACTGTTCCTTGAACTCAATGTAGAAGGTCCGATTGGGCGGGGCACCGGCCGTGGTAGTGAACACGCCCTGCCCATTAGCGCTGTCGCCATCGTAAAGGTCGCCCCAGTATGGGGCGATCAGGTTGTTCATGGTGTTAACAGGCAGGCAATCGTTGATGAAAGTGCTGTTGCTACTTGTAAATTGCAGGTTGCCGTTTGATGAGATCTGGACGAAAGGGGTGATGAACTGGTCGTAGAAGGTCACCGGGAAGGGCAATGTGACGGTGGTGATACCGTCATCGGCATGATTACCGGTGTCCGTGGTGCCGGGCACGATCGTGCCGGTGCTGGTGGTAATCACATAATCGCCCGGCGGGCATGTCGGTGTTGGCGTTGGCGTGGGAGTCGGGGTGGGCGGGCAGGAGTAGAAATACCTGCCAGCGTTGGCCACGATCCTGGCAAATTGGCCGCTGGAATTGTCGTCAAGATCGCCGAAGTAGCCGCTGACGCCCACAGTTCGTCCCTTGTAAGCCATCATGATCGAGCCGTCGTCCCATGTGCCTGCTTGTGTCGCTCCGCTCGCCAACGTCGGAATCGCACGGAAGAACGAGGACAGGGCAGTCACGTTATCGCATAGTGGCGCGAAGGTGCAGGTGCCCAGTGTGCCAATGACGTTGTTGGGGGTGGCGTTGTCATTGAAAGGCGAGTCGTTGGTCGCCCAGGCGCCACCGATCGAAAAGCCGCCGCCGACCCAGTCGTGGTTCGTTGCTACCACAACTCCACCGCCAGCTATGTATGCATTCAGGTTGTTGCCAAGTGTGGTCTGGTCTGCCCAGAAGCAGTTGGAGAAGGCCACCACAATCTGGTATTGTTGCAATTGGGCAAGAGTGGGTGTGCCCACGCCGCCATCGAAGAAATCTGCGCCTATGATGCCGGGTTCGGCGAGCAGGCTAGCTCGCAGATTACTTTCGTTGTTGAGACAGTCGGACGCTACCACGAGCACCCGAAATGCGCATGGCTCGGTCGCTGTCTCAACCGTGTTAGTATCTTTGAAAACGTCCAATCCGCACACAACCAGAAGGCGGTTCCCGATCGCTGTGCCGTTTGTCCAAGAATGCGGCACATTTGTATTAGGTCCCGTGGACCAGGTATTCGTGGCTATGTCATAAATATATGTCGCAGTCGGGGTCTCGTTGCCACCGACAATGTACGTTTTGTTGCCAATGGCGCCCGCGGCAGGTTGGAACTGGCCAGAAGGACACGGTGCCAGGACTTTCCACGTATTGGATAAGATGTCGTAACGGCTATGCGCGTTAGACCCGCCAAATGAACCCCCTACGACATAAATGTATTGGCCTACAATGCTGGTTCCGCTGCCACCCATCCCGAAAGGACCGGACTTCCGCGAGTCGAAGTCCCACGTATTGGCGACTGGGTCATACTCCCACACCTGGTTGCGTTCGTTGCCCTGAAAATCATATCCACCAATGACGTAGATTTTGCCGTTGCCCGGATAATAAACTGCACTAGCCCATTGCCGGAAACCGAGCATAAAAGCGCCGACGCTCCATGTATTCGACGCGATATCATAGATGTAAGTCGTGTTGAGGATGTCGCTCCCGTCGTTGCCGCCGAACACATACACCTTATTGGTGTTCGCCGCGTAAGCTGCCCGCGCTTCGGCTAACGCGACTGGAAGGTTCGCTAAAGGCGTCCAAGTGTTTGCAACTGGATCATACCGGTAAACAGCATTGGTCGGGTCGCCGACAAGCCCGCCCGCCGAATAGAGGTATCTGCCATCGGTCGCCACAGCTACCGATTCGATGTTCAACGGATAATTAGCGGCCAGGGTCCACGACGTCAGATCGGGCGCGGAAACGCCGCCAGACGATGCGACCCCCTGCGCTTTTTCAGGTATTTTTTGGAATTGCGTGCTTTGCTTGCGCTTGCCAGCGTTTCGCTGCCCCAACGCGAATGGGATCGCGCAGATAGCGAGAAGGAGGAGGAGGTAAAACGCACTTCGAAGAAGGTGCGCCTTAAGAGTGGGGTTAATTTGCTTTCTCATTCGTTTTGGCCGTTCTGATTTTTGAAATTGAGGGGAACGGGAGCACGCCTTTTACAAGGAGCGCGGGATGAATCAAGAACTTTTTCTCGAAATTGTTGAGAATCTTTTCTGTGTAATTGCTGCCGGTTCTTTGAAAAGACTCACCACGAACGCTTGGCGCTGTAGGGACGTCCGAATCACTCAAGATTGTGCGGATTCGCACTGTCCACTTTTCGCGAGAGTTTGGGAGGCGGCCTAGGTCGGCTCTCATGGGTGGAACGTCTTTCCGGTATGTGGAGTACCGTGAATATCAAGACTGTCAGACGAGTGATCGTCTCGGATGGTGGGAGCTACCATTCTGCTGATCGGGATTGCGCTTTTGGTTTTGCCCGGACCCGCATTCATCGTGATCCCAGTAGACCTGGCTATACTCGCCACTGAATACTCATGGGCGCGGCGTTAGCTGAAAAGAGTTCGTCAAATGGCGAGTAATGTTGTTTCGAGTCGCAACGACATGCGACGCGATACTCGTTCGGTCTCAAGTCCCACAGACCGCGACGCCCACTTCCCGTGGCTCGGCAAACGCGGTCTATAAATGCCAGTCATCTGGCATCGCTGAGAATTGTGGAGTTTGACATGCTTCCGGCTTCTAGAGCATTTCTCGGAAACTTTCCCGTCCAATTTCCGGAGAACAATAATAAAGGTCGATTTCTTCCTTAAGACGCAAATTGACGATTACACTGGCCCCGCACCGATTTTGTTCGCGGCGAGGCGGACGCAATCGGCAATGCGATGGGGAGTGCGGACCGGAGATTAAGACACCGAACAGTCTTTAAGATCTCCTGGCGCAGTTGGTGATTTTGATCCTATGGAGAAGGTTAAAAGGCGGGGTCGGCCCCGGATACGCACCGCTGATTATTGGCGCGAGTATTACACCCGGAAACAGCGGGAATGGCGCGCCGCTCACCCGCGAATCCGCACACGTCGACGATCAAAACAGCGAAGGGCAACGACCGGCGCGCGAGCGAGTCGGTGACCGTCATCGGCGACGGTTTGGTCTGAGTTTCGCAAAATCAACGCCACAACTCAGAACGGGCGAGCGGGGCCCGGTGAGATGTGCGGTGTGGAGGATACGCGACTTTAGCTGCGCATCGGATCGTAGCGGCTCGAACTATTGAATGCTTTGAGCTCACACCGGCTTCGAAATTCCCGCGAGGACTAGAAACGCACAACCGAGAAGTCCAAAAAACAAACTCACGATCCAGAACTTTTGTTTTTTTGTGAGCGCGGAGATCGCCGCGATGGCTATCGCGATTTGAAACATGGTTACGCCACGGGCGAACACTTCGTGCTTGTGAAAGTTTGATTTTGCTGCGGCCTCCTTGTGCTCGGCTTCCGATTTGATCTTTTCCTGCTCTTTTTCGTAACGATCCCGCTTTGATTGGTCCGATTCGTCGTGCCCTCCGGTCAGCGACATTTTTGCATCAAGCACTGAAGCCTTGATGCTCTTAGCCTGGTAATAGTTCCATTGGTTGGACGCCTCAATTTGGTTCATCATGGCCTCGTTCACATGCTCGCCGGAAAGCAATCCCGCGATTGCGGCCAACACCGCAAGAATGGCCGTGCTCAAGGCAACCCACGAAATCCAAGCGTCGCCGCTATGTTCTGCTGTCTCCTTTACCTGTTCGTGCAAATGCTCGAGAGGAACTTCCGCTTCTTCCATGCGGAATCTTAGGGTTGACAGTTACCGATTCAAGCTGGCATCGACAAGCGAAGGAAGAACAGCTTAATTCAGCAGCAAAATTCGCGATGAACCAAGCCGCCACCACGCTTCAAATCTGCCAAATCTGCAAGAAACCAAAAAACCCACACAATGGGATGGTGGCGGAACTGATGCGGCCATCTCTGCTCGAATTCATCAAGAAGCGCGTGCCTGGCTTGGATAGCAAAGGCTTCGTTTGTTTGAATGATCTCGGCGAATTCCGCAAAGAATACGTGAAGGAAGTTCTGGAGGAAGAAATTGGCGAGCTCTCCGCGCTTGATCAGGAAGTCATCGAGAGCTTGCAACAACACGAGATCCTGTCCAACGACCTCAGCAAGCAATTCGAGAAAAAACTGACATTCGGCGAGCGACTTTCCGACCACATCGCGGAGTTCGGTGGCAGCTGGAAATTTCTCATCACCTTTGGCGCGGTGCTCCTCGTCTGGATCGTGGTCAACGGCGTCCTCCTAGTGACACATGCATTCGATCCTTATCCATTCATTCTGCTCAACCTAATTCTTTCCTGTCTGGCGGCGGTGCAAGCGCCAATCATCATGATGAGCCAAAACCGTGCCGAGGCGCGCGATCGCTTACGGGCGGAGAACGATTATAAAGTCAATTTGAAAGCCGAGCTCGAGATACGGCACTTGCACGAAAAACTCGATCATCTGTTGCGCCGGCAATACAACCGTTTGTTCGAGATTCAGCAGATCCAGATAGAATTGCTGGAAGAGATCGGTCACAAGCGGAAAAGCTGATTGTTCAGGAGCGATGGGTTCCAGACGTCGCTTTAAGTGGGCAAGAGGTCAATTGCGCTCGTTATTCGTCTTTCCCAGACTTGATTTTTGCTCCGCTTCACTTGGATTACGGTGTGGCAAGTTGGGGCTCACGAAGTGCGACGCATTTGGGCGGGGCGCAAAACGGCGCAGTCGCGTTTGCGACTACACACTGGAGCGTGGTGCTCGAGGCGCAGGGGCAATCGCCCGCCGCACGGGAGGCGCTCGAGAAACTTTGCCGAACTTACTGGCGCCCTGTTTACAGTTTCATCAGACGACAAGGCGCCGGGCCAGAGGAAGCAGAAGACCTCACTCAGGGCTTTTTTGCGTTGCTACTGGAGCGGCGAGATCTGGAGACTGTTCGCAGGGAGAAAGGCCGTTTGCGCTCTTATCTGCTCGTATCGCTAAAACATTTCCTCACGAATGAACGACATCGCGCCATGGCCATCAAGCGCGGCGAGGGTCGCCGCCTGGTTCCGCTGGATGCACTAGGTGATCATGAAGGCATGGACCTGGCTCCGATCGACACGTTGAGCGCCGATCAAATCTACGAGCGCCGCTGGGCTTTGACCGTTTTGGAGGAAGTGCTCGCTCGCCTGGGCGACGAGTATCGCGCGGGTGGTAACGCGGCGTTGTTTGACCAGCTGAAGAAATTGCTCACGGACGAGCCCGACCGCCCTTCCCAAGCCGAAATTGCCAGCGAATCTGGGATGACCGAAAACGCAGTCAAGCAAGCCTTCCATCGGTTGCGTCGGCGTTACCGCGAATTATTGCATGAAGAAATTGGCCACACCGTAATAGCACCGGGGGACATAGAGGACGAACTGCGCCATCTGATTGCTGTCTTGCGCGCGTAACTTGTTCGAGAATTTCCTGCATTAATTTGTTGAGGCGATGGATAGCTGGAACGTTAGGATGAAGGTCGCAGGCAGAGTCTGTGGAAAATGCGGCGCAAGATTTTTCGCCGACGCGCCGCAAGAATTTTGCAGCGCATGTCTCTTGGAGAGCGGCTTGTTCGATGTGGAAGACCAGGAGCTGACCCATTCCGAACGCGCGGGAAGTTCGACACTCATGCCTGGCACTAGCGGGACTGCGCCTTCCGGGCAACGTCTGGCAGACTTTGGTGATTACGAGCTACTGCAGGAAATGGGACGCGGCGGGCAGGGAATCGTTTACCGCGCCCGACAAAAGAGTCTCAACCGTACAGTTGCGCTCAAAATCGTCGGCCTTGGTCAGTGGGCGACTCCAAGACACCTGAAACGTTTTCACCTGGAAGCTGAAGCCGCAGCGAGTCTCGATCACCCATCCATCGTTCCCATTTATGAAATCGGCGAGCGCGATGGCTCGTGCTATTTCAGCATGAAACTGGTCGAAGGCGGCCCGCTCGATGAAGTCGCCAAACGCGAGCAGATGTCGCCGCGCCGCGCGGCCGAGGTTATCGCAAGGCTCGCGCGAACCTTACATTATGCGCATGAGCGGGGAGTTCTTCATCGCGACATCAAGCCAGGAAACATTCTGATAGACGCAAAAGGCGAACCTCATCTTACCGACTTTGGCCTGGCGCGCCTGGTTGAAACAGAGAGCACAATCACCCGCACAACCGAAGCGCTTGGCACACCGAGTTACATGGCCCCGGAACAGGCAAAGGGAAATCACACTCAGCTAACAAGCACCACGGACGTGTACGGGCTTGGTGCGGTGCTTTATCACTTGCTTACCGGCCACCCGCCGTTCGCTGGAGGGACCACATATCAAACAATCCGGTTGCTTCTGGAGACTGATCCCCGCCAGCCGCGGCTGTGGAATCCGAAGCTGGACCGTGATCTTTCTACGATTTGTTTGAAGTGCCTCGAAAAGGATCCGCAGCGCCGCTACCCTACGGCTCTCGCCCTGGCCGAAGATCTTGAGCGTTGGCTGAAACATGAACCAATTCAGGCGCGGCACACCAGGATCCTGGCCCGTGGACGGAAGTGGGTCCGTCGGAACCCGGCCGTTGCCGGTCTCTTGGTGTCACTCGTCGCACTCGCGACCGCAATCGGCGTGATCGTCTGGAAAAGCGAACTGTTTCGGCCCCCGCCGGCAACTGGAATCGCCGTGCTGCCATTTGAAAATCTGAGCACTGAGAAAGAGGACGCATCTCTTGCCGACGGTGTTCAGGACGACATCTTGACCAAGCTGGCGAAGGTGGCGGACCTAAAAGTAATCAGCCGCACCAGCGTGATGGAATATCGCGGTAAGCGGAGCATCCGCCAGATCGGAGAAGCCCTTCGAGTTTCTCATGTACTGGAAGGAAGTGTGCGTAAAACTGGAGCGCGGGTTCATTTAAATGCGCAGCTCATCGACACGCGCACGGATACTCACGTCTGGGCAGAACAGTACGATTTTGATTTGAACGACCTGTTCGCAGTTCAAAGTCAAATAGCAAAGAAGGTTGCCGGACAGCTAGACGCAAAAATCTCAGCCGCCGAATCACTGGCCATTGAGCAGCCAATTACCACGAACCTCACTGCCTTCGACTTGTTCGTTCGCGCTAAGAACGCTCTTCTATGGATGGGTTCGACCACCGGTGGGGAAGCGAAGCTCTTGCAGGCAGTCGACCTACTAAACCAGGCAGTCGCCCGCGATCCCTCGTTTTTCCAAGCCTATTGTGAACTCGCCTATGCTCACGATCTTCTTTACTTTTTTCGCGACGATCATTCGCCGGAACGTCTCGCATTAGCGGAACAATCCATCAAAGCGGCGTTTCGTCTCCGTCCTGATTCGGGCGAAGCACAACTGGCGCAAGCGGAAAATCTCTATCGAGGACATCTCGATTACAAGGCGGCTCTCGCTGAGCTCGAGATTGCGGGGCAAAGATTGCCTAACAACGCCCGGGTGTTTGAGATGAAAGGATATATTCAAAGGCGTCAGGGACGATGGGAGGAATCCACGCGGAACATCGAGCGCGCGTTAGATCTCGACCCGCGGAACTTCTTTGCCCTACGACAGATCGCCATCAGTTACGGACATCTCCGGCGTTACCCGGAAGCGGCGTCCGCTCTGGATCGCGCGATACAAGTGGAACCAAACGTGATCAACCATCTTGCTCGTGCCTTCGTGGACCTGGATTGGAAAGCCGACACCCAAAAATTGCATCAATTGATCGAATCGATTCGATCTAAAAATCCAGGCTCGCTTCCGTCGATCGCTGATACATGGCTGCTTTGCGCCCTGATGGAGCGCGATGCAGCTACCGCTGAGACTGCTCTGAATGCATTGGGAGACACTCCGCTTAGCGACGACGTAGTACAGTTCAGCCGTCCTTTCGTAGAAGGCCTTATCGCTCGCATGATTAAAGATGACGACAGGGCACACGCTGCCTTTACCGCTGCACGCGCAGAACAGGAGAAGATCGTCAATGCGCAGCCGAATTATGGCCCGGCGCTTTGCGTTCTTGGATTAATCGATGCGGCCCTTGGTCGGAAAGACGAAGCCCTGCGAGAGGGCCGGCGCGCTGTCGAGCTTGTCCCAATAGAAGAAGATGCGATTAACGGAGAGGCCATGAACCAATATTTCGCGATGATCGCTGCCTGGGCCGGCGACAGCGCACTCGCTTGCGAACGGCTCAGCGCCGCGATGCGCCGGCCGAACAGCCTGAGCTATGGCCAACTCAAATTGCTACCGTTCTGGGATCCTTTGCGTGGCGATCCCTGCTTTGAGCAGATTGTCGCCTCACTCGCGCCCGCGGGCGCGCCGTGATTCGTTAAAAGGTTACATCGGTACATCGGTTCCGTTTTAATTTTTCAACGGTTCAATGACTTAACGATTTCCTGAACTTTTCGCGTAACCTTACTCCGAATTTCTTGCAGTACCCCAGCGAACGCTGCGCTCGCTCTCACGGATTGGCCACTCTCACAAATGCGAGGGAGGAATGTCAGCTTACGACAATAAAAATCTTATGAAGAAATTTGTTTTACTCTTTTGCGCAGCTCTCGGAACCCTGGCCGGTCTACCAACTAAATCCAACGCGGACTGGACGCGCTCCAACGGTCCCTGGAGCAGCACCGTCATGGATATTCTTGCCAATGGACCGAATCTGTTCGCAGCGACCAGGGGCGGCGGTGTCTTTCTTTCCACCGATAACGGCTCCAGTTGGATTCCTTTGGATAACGGATTGACCAATCCCTACGTCAACTCGCTGGGTGTTTCCGGCGCCAGTGTTTTCGCCGGAACCACCACCCTGTACGGCGGTATCGACGGTGGTATCTTCCGTTCAACGGACAATGGTGCAAGCTGGACGCTGGCAAGCTCAGGTCTGACAAATCCCTCTGTTAATTCTATCGCAGTCAGCGGTTCTGATCTTTTTGCGGGCACTGATACGCTAAATGGAAATGGCGGCGTTTTCCTTTCCACAAATAATGGTGATAGTTGGGCAAGAGTCAGTAACGGTCTGCCACTCGATCATGTCTTTGCGCTTGTCGTTAATGGCACAAGTATCTTTGCCGGAACGTCGGGCAGTGGAATCTATCTCTCAACGGATAACGGCGCGTCGTGGAATGCGGTCAACAACGGTTTAACAAACCTTACTGTTGCTGCGCTGGCTGTTAGCGGTAACGACGTTTTCGCCGGAACTAATGACGGCGTTTTCCTGTCCTCTGATAACGGCAGCAATTGGACACAAGTCAATTCCGGCTTGACCAGCGTTTTTATTCATTCTCTGGGTGTTTCCGACGCGAGTCTTTTCGCCGGCACGGAAGATGGAGTGTTCCGGACGACCGACAGCGGTAATTCCTGGACGCACGTCAGCTCGGGCTTAACAAACCGATATGTCTTCTCGATCGAAGCCAATGGTTCGGAACTCTTCGCAGGGACCTGGGGCAGCGGTGTCTATCGAACGTCCGACAATGGCGCAAACTGGATACTTTCCAGCATTGGAATGACAGCAGGTGACATTCGTTCCTTCGCCATTGACCAGGAAAACTTCTTTGTCGGCACGGGTGGAGGCGGGGTTTTTCTCTCAACGGATAGCGGAGCTAACTGGGACAACGTGGGACTCATCAATGAGTTTGTTTATTCCATGGCGGCCAGGCCAGACGGAAAGGGCGGTGTGAGCGTTTTCGCAGGAACCATGGGCGATGGAATGTTCCGTTCCACGGACAACGGCACAACCTGGGTCTCCGCCACTGCGGGTATAACCGTGCCACTTATTTGGTCGATGGCCGTTATTCCTAATGGAAAACAGATGGACCTTTTTGCGGGTAGTTGGGGAGGCGGTGTTTTCTTTTCCACTGACGATGGCAATAACTGGACACCTGGGGGTATTATTCAAGGTGCGCCACTCATTGCCTCAATTACATACAACGATAACTACATTTTTATCGCTTCCTGGAGCAGCGGTGTGTTTCGATCATCCGATCGTGGGCTAAGCTGGACTCCGGTCAGTGCGGGACTCACAAATACTTTTGTCAACGCGCTGTGGCTTAACCAGAGTGGTCTTTTTGCTGGCACTTTAGGCGGAACCTTTCGTTCCACAGACGATGGCGGCACCTGGACGCAGATTAATAACGGATTAACCAGCACCGGCGTTTACGCTTTTATCGACAGTGCAACGAATCTGCTGGCCGGTGCCGGGAGCAGCACGCTCGATCCCGGCGGCGTTTATCTTTCAACTGATGCCGGTTCAAACTGGATGTCTGTTAGTCCCGGTTTGACCAACACCAACATTCGCTGTTTCGCCATAAAAGATGCTAACGTCTTTACCGGCACCTATGGTGGTGGCCTGTGGCAGCGACCTTTGTCCGAGATAGTTCCTGGTGGGACGCCAACTCCTAGCCCTAGTCCGACCGCCACACCGTCGGCGACTCCTACGGCTACGCCGACGCCCAGTGCCACAGCCACACCTACGGCAACGCCAATCATAACTCCAACTCCTACATCCAGTCCGACTCCGACTTCTACCCCAACACCGACACCGACATCTACGCCTACGTCGACGCCTAGCCCAAGCGCAACGCCAAGTTCAACCCCAAGGCCTATTCCCACGCCAAGACCTCGACCCGCCCCGCGACCGCGCCCGACACCACCGCATTAGGCAGAGAAGCAATGGCAACCAGTGAACAGGAGAACATTCAGGAAGATCATTAGCGCAAGAATGGAGCCCTTGTCATTATCAGCTCATTCATAGAAAACCGTCCACAACAAATGCACAGTTGCTAAGAGCATCATGAAGACAAAACAGAAACACTCTGGCTTCTTTAACTTGTCCATTTCAATTAGTTTGATCACTCTCGGCACCGTCCTGGCCGCGTTCGCCGGGTATGCTGGAGGACGAACCAACGCTGGCGACGCACCCAGACAACGGATCCCTTCAAGTCGTCTTCCGCGCGGAAGCGTCACAGAAGCGTGGGTAAAACGAATCGACGGCCCAACTCACGGCAGCGATCATGCGCATGATGTCAGGATTGATTCTGCCGGTAATGTCATCGTGACCGGATGGATCGAAACCGCGACCGGCAATGAGGATTGCCACACCGTAAAGTATTCCCCGGAAGGCGATGTTCTTTGGGAAAATACCTACGCCGGGTCTCCCACCGGGACAGATTACGGTTACGCGCTCACTCTTGACCCGAGTGGCAACGTCTATGTCGCAGGCTTCGGCAATGGCGACAATCCCGCGACGTACGACATCTTCGTTTTAAAATATGACCCGGACGGGAACTCGGTGTGGACGCAACGCTGGACCAGCGCGATCACCAACTATAGCGCTTATGCCTATTCCATCGCGGTAGATAATCAGGGCAACGTCTTCACCACTGGGTTTGAGAGCGACGGGTTTACCGACGGCGAATTTATCACTCTGAAATTCAATTCGTCCGGTGTCTTGCAATGGGCGACGCCCTACAATGGTTCAACCAGCTCCATCGACTATGCGAACCATATCGTGGTCGATAGCGACGGGAATTCCTACATCGCCGGCTGGAGCGGCGGCGCCAACAACTTGCATGATATGACCACGATCAAATACGACCCGGACGGAAATGAGCTTTGGGTCAAGCGATACAACGGCAGCGCAGACGACAATGATTACGCGTACTGGCTGGCGTTGGATGCTTCGGGCAACGTCTACGTTGCCGGTCAAAGCGTGGAAACCGGTTCTGACAACGATATCACCACAATCAAATACTCTTCGAACGGAGATGAGCTTTGGATTCGCCATTACGATGGCCCTGCCCATGGTTACGATGCAGGCCAATCCATCGCCGTCGATGCCGACGGCAACGCCTACATCACAGGTAATCACACCACAGCAACTGGGCTTGAGTGCGTTACTCTTAAGTACTCAGCGGCAGGCGATCTTTTATGGGCCACTCCATTTAACGGTCCCGACGCCAGTGGCGGCGTGTTCATATCCATTGCATTAGACGACTCTGCAAGCGCGTACGTTACCGGCTTCGTCTTCAGCGGTGGTGCTGGTGATGTTGCCACGGTAAAATACGATACGAACGGGATCGAACAGTGGGCGCAGCTGTACGATGGACCTGGTCACAGCTCTGACGGTGCCTATGCCATCGCCGTCGATATCAATCACAACGCTGCAATTGCGGGCTACAGCACCGGCAATGGGACGGATTATGACTACACAACAATCATGTATTCTGAATCTGGAACACCTACGCCTTCAGTAACGCCCACAGCCACGCCCACACCTTCAGCAACTCCTCCGACGCCATCACCTACACCGACAGTGACACCCCCGATAACTCCAACGCCTAGCGTAACCCCGACGCCAAGACCCGTACCATCGCCCAGGCCGCGCCCGACTCCACGACCTCGACCTTAGCGTCGCCATTGACCTGCATTCTAATCAAAAAATCAAAGGGGACTCTCAAATGATTGAAGGACCTGGCAAAAACTTCAGAGCACGACGTCAATATCCTTTGTCCTTAAGCCACGCCACAGCAGGCTGGACCGGTGCTACTTTCGCGCTTTCAGTTTTAATGGTCATTTCGCCGCTGCCGCGCATGTCCGCTCAACCAGGCAAGAGCACCGGCGAGAGGCGGCAACCAGCAATTACAGGCCCTCAGCCGGCGCGTTTTCCTTATGACGGTAGGTCGGAACCGCCTTTGTCGCGGTCTCCACGCGGTTTTCATAACGCGAAACAGCTTGTCCGTGGGTCCGCGCAGACTGGAGTTTCGCATATCCATCGGCTTCGACCTCTTCAAGCTACGGGGCTCTGTCCCCCGACGATCACCCAATCAACAAATCAGGTCGTTGTCACAAATTCGGTTGCTTGCAGCGACCCGGGGATTGGCACTTTGGAGAGCCATTATTGGCGCGCATTTGATATGAATACCTTCACCGGCGGCCAGGCCTATGATATCACGTCGGTCGAGTTTGGTATCGAGCAGGCTCTCTCGTTATTCGGAACGGATCAGCCGCTGACCGTCAATCTCTATCTCAACCACGGCTCGCCATTTCCTGACGGCGACTGGCAGTCGAACCTGCTGGCCAGTTCGGGGGAAATCCGCGTTCCGAACCAGGAGTTTACCATATTCAACGTTCCTTTAACGGCCACGGTGCCGGCCGGGACGCTCGAGCTGGTAATGGAAGTGCTGTCACCAGATCAAACCGTTGAGCATAACTTCTTCATTATCGGTTCGAACCCCGATCCCGAGACCGGGCCGAGCTACCTCAGCGCGCCGGACTGCGGCAATCCCGATCCATTGCCTGTGGACTGCTTTCTTGGCCCCATGCATTACGTGTTTAACGTTAACGGCAGTTGTGCCGGCGGGGGAACGCCCACACCTGCCCCAACGGCAACGGCAAGTCCGACGCCGTCCTGTCCGCCCATCACAATAACTGGGAGCATCGATAACACCGACCCCACACAGGTCGATCGCATGAATCGTTCTGGTGTTTCCAGTTGTTGTGGCGGCGGTCCCGGGTGTGTGGTGTTTGGCGACGGGCAGTTCCACCACTACGACGCTTATACATTTACTAACACGACCGGCTCCACTCAATGCGTGACGGTGGGTGTCACTACCGATTGCCAAGGCGGCAATTTTATTTTCACGGCTGCCTACCTGGGGACGTTTGATCCAAATAACATCTGCGCAAACTGGATAGCCGATGAAGGGTCAAGCCCAATTCCCGGGGATCCGACGCCGTTCTCGTTTACCATCGAAGATGGCCAGACTTTCGTGCTGGTGGTAAGCGAAGTCACTACGAATGGCGGTTGTCCTTCCTATACAATGACTCTGTCCGGTTTATGCGGCGCCGTAACACCGACTCCAACACCAACGCCGACTGCGAGTGCAACTCCAACTGCCACCCAGACACCAACGCCTACACCAACCGCCACAGCAAGACCTGTTCCGACACCCAGGGTGCACCCAACTCCAAGGGGCCGGCCAACGCCTCCAAGGCCTTAAAGCAGCCGGACACGTGAGTCGTCGGAGAGTAGCCCTATCAACTCGAAAACAACTAACCGGTGATTATCGCAGCAACGAGTCTCTTATGAAACGAACCACTAATTCTACCTCCATCGGCACCCAATTCGCGCGAAATTATCTCTCGAAAACTGCCGTGCTTATCCTGGCTCTGTCACTAATCGTCCCAGCTATTGGTGTGGCCCAAACGGTTTGGACAGATGGCACGGGCGATTGGCTTGTCGGCACGAACTGGTCTGCTGGCGTTCCGAATTCCAGCACACAAGCCCAAATCAACAACGGCGGTACAGCCCAGATTACCACAAGCGGTGCCGCTGCCGCATCAATCCTGCTCGGTTGGAATGATGTTTCCGAACTTGGAAATTTGAGCATTTCCGGAGCGGGCCGGCTTACCGTCCAACAAGACCTCGCTGTCGGTGGTCTTGGCAATGGAACGTTCAACATCACCAATGGCGCGCAGGTGTCTGATTTCAGCGGCGAAGTCGGCTACACAATCACTTCCCACCCCGGTGTCAGCGGCGATGCCACAGTCGATGGAGCTGGTTCGAGTTGGACTCATACAAATGAACTGTACGTCGGCTATGGAACCGGAACGCTGACTATCAGTAACGGCGCTACCGTGTCGAATGCTTTCGGTTACCTGGGTTACTTCGGAGAATTCCCAGGCCACTCACATGGCACGGTCACTGTTACCGACACCGGTTCTTCATGGACGAACAGTAACGACCTGTTTGTTGGCAACTCCGGCACGGGCATCCTCAATGTCTCGAATGGTGGCTCGGTCAGCAACGGCACAGGACAGATGGGCTACAGCTTTGGAGCGGACGGCACCGCAACGATTGACGGCTCTGGGTCGACATGGACTACCAATGGCTTCTTCTACGTCGGCGGCGAGCAGGGCGGCAACGGCGTTCTCAGTATCACCAATGGTGGTCACGTGAATTCCAATGGTTCCTTCGCCTATATCGGTTACGGAGCTTCCTCGCAGAGCAGCGCAACCATTGATGGCGCCGGCTCGCTCTGGAATAATTTTCGAGGCTTGTACGTTGGCTTCAATGGCCGGGGCACACTAACCATCGCTAATGGCGCCCAAATGACTAACGGCACATTCGCCAATGTCGGGTTTAGTGTCGGGGCAAACGGCACAGTTACCGTAACTGGCGCTGATTCTAATTTCACTACCGGGGGCGCATTGTCCATCGGTGGTAACGCTGGCGGCGGGGGCGGCACGGGTCTGTTGCACCTCGACGCTGGCGCAACTGTGAGCGCGGCTACTCTCAATATTTGGAGTTCGGGAACTTTAACAGGTACCGGATCTGTCACGAACAGCACGACTACGACGATTCAAGGCACGGTCGCACCTGAACAAACGGTCTCGATCGCAGGCAATGTTACGTTCGGGACTACTGCCAGCACAGTTATCGGTGTAACACCAGCAGGCGGCGGCAACGTTGCTGTTCAAGGTGCCGTGGCACTCAGTGGGCAGTTAGCAGTGACCCTTTCAGGAGGCTCCTTTACCCCGGGCACCCAATATACTCTCCTGCAAGCGGGAGGCGGTCTTGGCGGTACAACCTTCGCCAGCGTTAACATCGATTATCCGCCCGATCAAGGCTTTATCCCACAGGTAACCTATGATTCGAGTCATGTTTACCTCACCCTGGTTCCAAATGGGACTCCGACACCCAGTCCGACCCCGACAGCGACACCAACGTGGGTTTGGCAAAATCCACTGCCACAGGGGAACCGGCTCGCAAGCGTCTCCTTTGTCGATGCAAATATTGGAACGGCGGTTGGCGAAGTCGGCACTATCCTAAGAACGACTGATGGAGGAACCACCTGGACCCGCCAAGAGAGCGGGACAAGCATCAACCTTATGGGGGTTGCTTTTACGGATGCCAACACGGGAACCGCCGTTGGCTCATCTATCTTCGGAAGTGACGGCATTATCCTCAGAACGACTGATGGAGGATCGACCTGGGTTACTCAAGCGAGCGGCCTCGCCAATGGTCTTAACGCCGTATCCTTTGTTGATGCGAACACCGGAACTGCGGTTGGCAATGGCGGCACTGTGCTCAGGACGACTGATGGAGGTAACAATTGGTTCAGCCAAACAAGCGGAACGCCCAACCAACTCAATGGTGTCGTCTTTACTGATGAGGACCACGGAACGGCAGTTGGCTCAACTGGCAAAATAATTAGAACTACAGACGGAGGGAACACATGGGTCAGTCAGACCAGCGGCACAAACCTCATACTGAATGGTGTCTTCTTCTTCGATACGAACACTGGCGTCATCATTGGCAACAGTTCGAAGGTTCTGAGAACTACTGATGGAGGTACCACTTGGATTGGTCAGTTCATTACGCCCACCATCGATCTACTTGGCCTTTCGTTTTCCGATGCTAACAATGGCATCGTTGTTGGAAAAGGCGGTTGGACATGGAGGACGACCGACGGCGGCGTGACCTGGCTCGACCAGAACGCTGGCACCACCAAGTGGCTGTACGGGGTTGCTATGATGGATTCCAATACGGCGATTAGCGTCGGCGAAAGCGGCACACTGCTGAAAACGACCGATGGAGGAAGTAATTGGGTAAATCAACAGCATGGCCCGACAGACATCCTTTTCAGCACCTTTTTTACCGACGTTGCTACTGGAACAGCAGTCGGCGTGAATGGGACCATACTCAGAACTACAAACGGTGGGAACGATTGGATAAATCAGAATAGCGGAACCACGAACACGTTGCGGTCAGTCTTTTTCACGGGTGCAAACACCGGCACGGCAGTCGGGGCTGGTGGCACGATTCTCAGCACGATCGATGGAGGAAATACCTGGATCCCTCGGAACAGCGGAACAACAGCTGAATTTCGCGGAGTCGCTTTTGCCGACCCGAACACCGGGGTTGTCGTCGGTCAGAATGGATTCATGCGCAAGACAACAGATGGCGGAATCACATGGGTCGATCTGCCTAACGCTTCAAGTTCGCTAAATTGGGTTTGCTTCGGAAATGCAAATACCGGATTCGCCGTCGGTGTAAATGGCCTGGTCATCAAAACAACCGATGCCGGAAATACCTGGATTAGTCAGACCAGCGGCACAACAAGCACATTGAATGGTGTGTTTTTCTCCGATGCGAACGTCGGGACGATAGTCGGCGGCGTCATCAACGGCGAGATACGCAGAACCACCGATGGAGGCACCACCTGGTTTAGTCAGACTAGCGGCACAAACAACGTGTTGAACGGTGTCTTCTTCGTCGATGCAAACAATGGTACAGTGGTCGGCAGTTTCGGTACCATCCTCCGAACCATTGATGGAGGAAACGCTTGGTTTCCCGAATCAGGTGGGACCAACAACGCATTGATCAATGTGTTCTTTACGGATGCTGAGACTGGCACAGTAGTCGGAACTGGTGGCACAATTCTTAAAAGAACAACTTCAGGTCCCACGCCTACGCCCACACCGACACCAACTCCTACCGCAACGCCATCTGCAACTCCAACCCCGACGGTTACTCCTACCGCCACTCCGACGCCAACTGTAACTCCAACAGCTACGCCGACGCCTACGGTGACCCCAACGCCAACTGCGACTCCGACAGTCACACCAACAGCTACCCCGACGGCTACACCTACCGCTACGCCAACGGCGACCCCCACGCCTACACCAACGGCCACACCAACAGCTACGCCGACGCCAACCTCTACACCGAGGCATACTCCAACCCCCAGGCCTCGCCCGACCCCGCCGCCTCGCCCTACACCGCCACGAGCGCGCAGATAAATGCTACTGATTAGAAATCTATCCAAGGAATGTTGTAGCCGCCTCGGAGTTTACTCGCCGTGGCGAGGCGCTCCGGCGTTGTTGCCACTGGCGGCACGGCGACACAGCGCCGTGGCTACAGGACTGGGCATTAATAAAATGCTTGTAGCAAGATCTTGTATAGCCATCCAGCTCGCCATATGAATAAACAAATTCTTCGCAGCGGATTTCTTCTCGGTGTGCTGCTCCTTGTCATCGGTGTGCTACCGCGCACTTTTGGTTGGGCAAACGATGGCAGGAAATCCGCGGGCCAACGCCGTGGCTTTCATGTCTTGCAGCCGTTGAACTCCGAAAGCTTTCGCGAGTTGGACTGGTTGGAGCAGAAGGTCACGGCGGATGACGGCGCGGCGCAAGACAATCTGGGTTGGTCGGTTGCAATTGACGGTAACACGGCGGTGGTCGGCGCGCCGAACGCGACCGTCAACGGCCATTCTTCGCAAGGTGCCGCTTATGTATTTTCATACTCGAACGGCAGCTGGGCCCAGGTAGCCAAATTAACAGCGAGCGATGGCGCAGCTTTCGACACTTTTGGATATTCCGTGGCGATTTCCGATAACACGGCGGTTGTTGGCGCATGGCATGCGGCGATCAACGGAAATCCTCTGCAAGGTGCCGCCTATGTGTTCACGTTTGCCGGCGGTCAATGGAGTGAACAGGCCAAGCTTACCGCCGACGATGGCATAGCTTTCGACGATTTCGGATACGCTGTCGGCGTTTCCGGCGACACCGCTTTCATCTGCACGCCGTATGCCCTCAACTCCACTGGCGCTATCTATGTGTTTAACCGCTCGGGCACTGCGTGGAATCAAATGCAGAAGCTTGGCGCCAGCGATGGTGCAGAAGGTGATAATCTTGGCTGGTCCGCGTCAGTCGATGGCGATACAGCAGTGATTGGGGCGCCTTTCGCGTCGGTCGGCGGGAATTACCAACAAGGCGCCGCTTACGTCTTCACTCGATCCGGCGGCACGTGGAGTGAAGCGCATAAGCTGACTGCGAATGACGGCGCGGCGAGTCAATACTTTGGCTTCGCAGT